>Ga0164290_1000488_pt1 | contig 123073 bp, 122 predicted proteins | sample Micstemetagenome_FD_108782 | JGI IMG/M metagenome (GOLD analysis project Ga0164290, IMG submission 108782) | Contaminated culture microbial community from soil near Moab, Utah, USA - Microcoleus steenstrupii SON62 (Illumina Assembly) | ecosystem: Environmental > Terrestrial > Soil > Soil crust... | reverse complement strand
GGAAGCCTCCCTCAAGATAAGACTTCATAGAGCCGTGGAAGACCACCACGTTGATAGATCGGATGTGGAAGTGGAGTAATCCATGGAGCTAACCGATACTAATTGCTCTATTCGCGCTTGAAGAGTCCCACCATCAACAACAACGCTGATGACGGATATCATCTCACCTGTAATGCACGGGCATCGATCAAAACCAATGTTGAAACACGCGCCGGCCCCATAGCTTGGTGGCCATAGCGTCTGTGACCCACCCGATCCCATCCCGAACTCGGACGTGAAACCAGACAGCGCCAATGGTACTATCGCTTAAGCGATGGAAGAGTAGGTCGCCGCCAGGCTTTGAAGCCGGCGCGTACAACAAAACCCATTCATGATGTTCTCAGCGGGCCCAAGCCCGCCATTCTTGGCGCGGGGTGGAGCAGCCCGGTAGCTCGTCAGGCTCATAACCTGAAGGTCGTAGGTTCAAATCCTACCCCCGCAACCAAGACTTTCACTGCCTAGCTTCCGTCCTTCCGCCTGAGAGCAGGCACTCGTGCCCATGCGGCCGAGGCGGCGCCTCCGGCGGTCGCGATTGCATAGCTCGACCGCTCAACAATTCGGTCGGACAGCTTGCGAGTGATCTCGCTCAAACGGGTCCCGAAAGCTCCGGCTACGTCGGCCACCAGCTTCCTCAGCTCGGCCATGTTTTCCGCGGACATCAAGGCCTTGAGCTTGTCGTAGGCGAAGGAGGCGATCGACCGGATCAACTCGGCACCAACTGCAAAGGCCGACCCGACCGCCGTAACTAGCATCTCCCGATCTTCGTCGGACATGGCCTTCCAGCCATAGTGGATAGCCCCGAGGGCCGCACATGTGACGACCACCGCGTTCACGCCGGGCGTCATCACCACGCCAGCGGTCAACGGATTGCCCAGCAGGTGCTGGCCGATGCCAATCACGAGCAATGCGGTCTCGCTCCCCATACCCCAGCCCGCGACCGCCTGCTCCAAGAGCAGGCCGCACTTATTCGCAAGCAGGTTGTCGGCAGATTTGAGCTTGTCGATATGTTCGACGGCAAACTGCGCGGCGCTGGAGGCGAAGCCGTAGAGTTGCCCCAGCGTAGTCATGCCAGTGCTTCCGGCCAAACCGGTCAATATACTCATCTTTGCCTGCCCCCGCTCGATCTCGAGTCAGACTTGCACAGGCTGTGTGATCCGTCGAGTGGGCTCAGGCCAGTTCGTCGTCGCGGACCCGGCCGCTCAGCTTCGCGGCGGCACCTTCCCAATCCTGCTGGCGAATGGCGCGGCGGCGGCCGATCAGGGCGATAAGGCAGAGCGCGCCGGCGGCCTGCACCAGGCTCATCGTGTCGGGGAGCGGGATCATGTTCATGCCCCGTTACGTCGCACGGAAACGGTTATCGGCCGCTTGCCGAGCAGAGTTAATGCTCGTTGTTTTCAGTTCATGAAACCGCCGCAATCCACGCGGCGTTTCAGGCCGGGACCGCAACGAAAGGAACACCCGTGCGCAAGATTATCTTCGCTCTCAGTGCCGCCGCACTCGCCGTGCCGGCCGCCACCATCATCCCGACCGACGCCGCCGAGGCGCAGTATCGTACGTGGCGCGGCAAGGACGGCCGTATCTACTGCCGACGCCCGAACGGCACCACCGGCCTGATCGTCGGCGGCGCCGTGGGTGCGCTGGCCGGCCGCGCCATCGACGGCGGCAACAACCGTACGCTGGGCACGATTGCCGGCGCCGCCGGTGGCGCGCTGCTAGGCCGCGAAATCCAGCGGAGCAGCGCCCGTCAGCGCTGCGTCCGCCGCTAACGGCCGTCAGGCTTCAGGCACGGCCACCGGGATCGCTGACGGGCTCCGGCTCGTTCTCGGTGGCCATGTCGTTCTGGTCGACATCACCGCCGGCGCCCGCAGGCCCTTGGTCTCCATAGCCGGGCGCGTTTGGTCGCGGCTCGTTCGGATCAGAGCTGATCGTCATCATCGTTCAGCTCCGCCTCGACATCGCCGTCCAGCACGTCATTCCCGAGCTCGTCGGGCGTGATGATCGTCATGCCCAGCGCATCGACCTCGCCGGACATGATCTCGTTCGGCTGCTCATCCTCGACGAAGTCCTCGCCGCGATCGCGGGCAAGGTCGGTCAGCAGCAGCCCGTCGCTGGGGCCGCCGCCTTCATAGGCATGCAGCTCGGCGCGCTGGCTTTCGTCCAGCCCTTCGAGATCGGCATCGGTTGTGTGGGGTTCGACTCGCCCGTCCATGTCACTCTCCATCTTGGTTGAAGAGAGAACGAGGCGCGGAGGACCGCGGTTCCGGCCTCAGCGGCGGCCGAACAGGCGCCCACGCTCGGCCCAGGCCACGCAAAGCAGCGCTCCCGTGCCGCACAAGGTGAAGCCGGTGTACAGCGGCACAGTGGTGCCGTTGAAGGCTTGGCCGATCGCCGCGCCGATCAGGGTGCTCCCGACCGACTGGATGAAGGCCTGCACACTGGACGCGGTACCGGCCAGCCGTCCCATCTCCTCCATCGCTATCGCGCCGAAATTGGCGCCGGCCAGGCTGAAGCAGCACATCATGGCCGCCTGCAGCACCACGAACGTGCCCAGCGTCTCCAGGCCGGCCAGTGCGACCGCCAGATGGGCGGCCGCCAGCAGCACATAGCCGAACATGGCCGGGTGTGAGACCGCGCGGGTTCCCAGCCGCACGACAAGGCGCGAGTTCAACAGCGAGGCGAGCGCCATCGGCCCAGCCAGCACGGCAAACACGAGGCCGAACAGATGCGCCGACTTGAACTCCACATCCAGGATCTGCTGCACCGAGAGGAGGAAGGCCATCAGCCCTGCCTGCAGCAAGGTCGAGGCAGCGGTGTAGCCGATCGCCAAGCGGTGGGTCAGGACAAAGCGGAAGCTCTCGCCCAGTCGACGCAGGCTGAGCGGCAGCCGGTGCTCGGGGTCGAGCGTCTCCGGCAGGCGCAGTCCGGTCCAGACCAGCAAGATCAGGCCCGCGGCGGCGAGCATGCCGAAGATCCAACGCCAGGGTGCCATCCACAGGATCAGCTGCCCCAGATTGGGTGCCAGGATGGGCACCATCATGAACACGATCGAGATCAGGCTCATGGTCCGCGCCATCTGGTCGCCGGACACCCGGTCGCGGACGATCGACACCGCCAGGACGCGGGAGGAGGCGGTGGCCAGTCCCGCCGCCACGCGCGCGACCACGAGCAGCGTGTAAGTGGGAGCCAGCGCGGCCAGCAGGTTGAAGCCGACGCCGAGCGCCAGGCTGGTCAGCAGCACCGGGCGGCGGCCGAAGCGATCGGCGAGCGGGCCGTGGATCAGTTGGCCGGCGCCGAAGCCGAACATGAAGGCCGCGATCACCCATTGCCGGTCATTGCCGTCGCCGACGCCGAGATCGGTGCCGATCGCCGGCAGGGCGGGGAGCATAGCATCGATGGCGAGCGCCGTCATCGCCATCAGCGCGGCCATCATGCCGACGAACTCGCGAAAGCCGAGTTCGGGTTTCGGTGAGGAGAGCGGCGCGTGCATCGCGGGCCCAATGGCCGACCTCATCGCTCGGGGATACCCCTGGCCCAAGTCTTTTCGCGCGACATAAGCGAAAACACGGACTTGGGTGGGGGGCGAGGCTGCAGTAGAGCGGCGCGATGCTCGACACCCCGACTCTCGTTCCACTGTCCCTTGCCGATCAGGCATCCGATCCCGAGGCCTTCGCCCAAGCCTTTGGCGGCTCCTTCCAGCGTTACGGCTTTGGCGTGGTGGCCGATCACGGCATTGATGCGGCACTGGTTGAGCGGGCCTGGTCGCTGACCAAGGCGTTTTTCGACCTGCCGACGGAGGTGAAGGCGCGCTACCACCTGGCCGGCAAGGCCGGCGCGCGCGGCTATACTCCGTTCGGGATCGAGACCGCAAAGGGGGCAACGGAGAACGACCTCAAGGAGTTCTGGCACGTCGGCCGGGAGTTGCCGGCGGGGCACCGTTACTCGGACGTCATGCCGCCGAACCTCTGGCCGACCGAGGTGCCGGGGTTCAGGGAGACGTTTCTGGCGCTCTATGCCGAGTTCGACCGGGTCGGTGCGAAGCTCCTGTCGGCCATCGCCCGGTATCTGGGGCTGGCGTCGGACTGGTTCGTGGCACCCGTAGCGGACGGCAACAGCGTTATGCGGCTGCTCCACTATCCGCCAGTCTCGCCCGAGGCCCCCGGCGTTCGGGCGGGGGCGCATGAGGACATCAACCTGATCACGCTACTGCTCGGCGCTGAGGAGGCGGGGCTGCAACTGCTCGACCGCGACGGGCGCTGGCTGGCGGTGTCGCCACCCGAGGGCGCGCTAGTCGTCAATGTCGGGGACATGCTGCAGCGGCTGACCAATCATGTGCTGCCGTCGACCACGCACCGCGTCGTCAACCCGCCACCCGAGCGTCGCGGCCATTCGCGTTATTCGATGCCCTTCTTCCTCCACCCCGCGCCCGATTTCGTGATCGAGACGCTGCCCGGCTGCGTCACTGCCGACAATCCGGACCGCTATCCGGAGCCGCTCTCCAGCCAGGAATATCTGAATCGCCGCTTGCGCACTCTGGGCCTGCTCAACGACGGTGGCCCGGCCGGCTGAACATTGACAGGCGGCGGCTTAAAACTTAGAGCGCCCGCCTCTCGGTGCCCCGTCGTCTAAAGGTAAGACTACGGACTCTGACTCCGTCAATCGAGGTTCGAATCCTCGCGGGGCATCCAGCTTTACGGTATTTGGTAGCAAACGCACCAATAGCCGGGTGGTCCCAGATCAAGCAATGTTTCTACCCTTAGTGGCATGGGACACAGCAACTTCCGCGCCTCTCTGGAAAAGCGTTACTCCGCCTTGACCGGCCAGCTTCGCGAGGTGCAGGAGAACATTTCCCGCATCCAGCGTGAGGTCGAGAAGCTGCCTCAACTGGAGGCCGAAATCCCTAAGCTAGAAGCGCTAATCGAAAGCGCGGCCATGCTGCTGGAGGACGCCGATCCGACGTGGCGGCGCGAGCAGACTCCGGCGATCAAGCCTTGGACGCATAATCTACCGGTCCCGTTCGGCTCGTGCGGCCGCCGAGGCATGGAGGTCCTGCGGCAAGCCGATAAGCCGATGACCGCTCGCCAGATCGCGCTTGAGGTTCTTCGGCAGAGCGGCGTCGATGAGCCGGACAAGACGACGATCCAACGCACGCTTAATGCGATCGAAGCTTCCATGCGGAAGTTTCGAGGTAGGACAGTTGAGTCCTCCGGAAAATACCCGGCTCAGTGGCGGAGCATCGCTAACCCAAATGTCGGCTTCGATGTCTGAACGCGACGCTCGGAATGGGCAGAACCGCTAACGTCAGCGGCGAGTCGCGCCATTCTTGCTTATCTCCCAAACCTTCAAGTGCTACCGAAAATCAGCAGATGTAATCACACTTGATTACAAAATGATCTCGTTTGACGGCTTAGATTCGCTGTAATATCGACTTGGACTCCGCCCTCAGCGTGAGGGCGGAGCCTCAGCCGGATACCAGCCGGCCAAGGCTCCTGTTCATCCGCCTTCATTCGAGGAAGGAGGTGAAACGTGCAGATCAACTGCGCGTTAGCGCCCTATACTTGAGTCGTTTTCTGGAGTCCAGCCCGCAACTTAGGGCATTTCGAGGTGCAGGGTCGAAACTCTCATCACGCTAAGGCACTGGAATAAGAAGGCGGCTGTGAAGGAGCCCCGGCTGACCTTGTTGCGGAGGTTGGCCTCGGACTCCTTCACATCGATCTCGGCAAGCAGCTTCACCAAATCAGCATAGCTGATCCGCCTGCGAGCCATCTCCGCGCGCAAGACGCCTTTGGCGTAAGCCCCCCAGTCCTTCATCGGATATCACCTTCAATGATGCTAACATCATCGGATTTGATGCGAATCTGCTTGCCCTGCTTGGACTTAATCATCATATCCGATGCGAACGTAATGCATCGGAGGGTGAGTCGCAGCATTTTCTTCTCTCGGCAAAGGCACGCACGCTTGATCTCAAGCGCGTTGCTCGCATGTCCGAGGAAGAGGCCGAGAGCGCCTTTGTAGCGATCCGGTATGCAGAGACAGATGGGGAGCCCTTCTGTCATCGCTGCCAGTGTGCGGTAACCTACCGGATCACTCGCACTGTCAAGAACCGTCAGACTGGCGAGGTTCGGAAGCGTCGGCTGTTCAAGTGCGCCAACTGCCTCAAGCAGTTCTCCGTCACTTCGGGCACCATCTTTGCGAGCCGGAAGCTTGAGTTCCGCGACATCCTGCTCGCTATCGCGCTCTACACGAACGCAGCGAAGGGCAAGGCCGCGCTTCACCTCAGCCGTGATCTCAACGTGCAATGCAAGACGGCCTTCGTGCTTGAGCAGAAGCTTAGGGAGGCCTTGGGCGCGTTGCAGCACGCCAACCCGCTATCCGGGCAGATCGAGATCGATGGTGCGTACTACGGTGGTTACGTGAAGCCCTCGACCCGAAAGGAGCATCGACGGGACCGGCGAAGGTTGCCAAACCAATCAGGCAAGCGGAAGTGCGTGACCGTCATGCGCGAGCGTAACGGCCGCACACGGGCCTTCGTTTGCAGCGAGTTGGACGGAGCGCGTCTGCTTCCCACGATCGTCCAGCCCGGTAGCATCCTCTTCGCTGATGAAGCAAAAGCCTATGACTCTCTCCATGCCGTCTTCGACATGAAGCGGATCGACCACAGCAAGAGCTATGCCGAGGGAGAGGTCTCCACTAACCAGGCCGAATCCTTCCACTCCCGTATGCGGCGCTCCGAACAAGGCGTTCACCACCACCTCTCCGGGCACACGCAAGCTTACACAGATGAACTCACATGGCGCGAAGACCATCGCCGGTTGTCGAACGGCGAGCAGTTCCTGACGATCGCCGCAGCCGCTCTTCACCATCCAGTGTCCCGCCTGTGGAAGGGTTACTGGCAACGGCGGAAGGCGGCTTGATGGCAACCTATCGCTTCCACCTCATCGGCTCTCCCTTACCCGTTGAACTTGAAGTCGTCGCCGATGACATGAGTCATTTAGGCGAGATGATCACCCGCCAGCGGTTCGTTGAAGGCCGGCTGACGCAACCAGATGGCGACGGCATTCTACTGGGGATGCTCATCGCTACGTCCCGCATCCAGTGTGTGGTGGAAGCTGGTTGATCATTTGGCAAAGGGGTCGTCGAATGTCTTTAGACAGCGATTGATTGCGATCATCGCTTCGAAATCTCGATTGGTCGGTACCAGCGATACGAGTAGCGCACCGTTGTAGCTGACACGCAGAAACTTGACGGTCGAATAGTTGAACACCTGATCGAAGGCTTCTCTGGGTATCGTCATTCTAAGAGTCTTCGAGCCGTTGGACTCGTAACCGAACGCAAGTGCGTTGAACTTACTGCCCCTGATCTCCACCGAGACGGAATACTCCCGACCTGCTTGGATGGCGTCCCAGCCCGGCTTTGCGCTGATCATCTCCACTTGACGAGCATCGGCAGCAGGAAATCGAAAGCCAATCTGCTGACTGCCCTCGTAAGAGGCCATCATCGCGCAGCCCTTAAACTTGGCGGCGATCCTAAGAATTCGCCAACCCTCAACGAAATCGATAGGCGTGACGCTCACTGGTGTCATAGAATGCTGTGCCGCTAAGAGTGCGGCGACCAAATGAAACATGCGAACCCCCGCGTTCGCCCGGCTGGTGCCGGGACGGTTAGTCACGCGCGAACACGGGTAAGCACGCCCCGCCTATTTGCCCTCTCGGGCTGTTGTATTTAACGGGCCGCCCGACGTGAGCGGACCCGTGTTCCGTGCGTGATGCACACCTCGCGCAGGTGACTAAGCCCTTGCGTGGTAGCCGGAGCCTAGGCTGACCTCTTAGGCCCGCGCAAGTCGCATTTCAGCGTCTTCATATCCTAGGCGGGTTCATGATGTAGCTGCTGCGGACTAGATACTAGACGGCACGCTAGAGGACCTGCTCCCGTGCGCGTGCCCCGTACAGACTAAGAAGTGCGAACGCCGCAGGGCGGCTGATCCGACTGCTTCGATCGTTCGCCGCGAGACGCTTCGATGCTGCAGAAGCAGTTCGCGCGCGAGACCCCTATTGATTACCGACCCGGGCCAAGGCGCAAGCCGCTGCCGGCCTACGTTCGGTGACGGCTCTGCCATTGAGCGTCCGCTTTGCGCCCATTGCTGCCGATCAGCACTGCTCGCGCGAAGGTCCGCTTTCGACCCGTTGCCGACATTCAACTCGGTAGAGGAAACTACCTTCAAAACACGTGATGACCGTTCGGCTGATCTGGAAAGACAACATCTACGCTTGTTCCGGGCCGGCTGACTCGACCCAAAAGCCATGCCGCCCCCCGTTCGCAGATATCTCGCCCTCTCTTTACTGTGCGCAGGTGGGACAATCGTGGTAGGGTCAGCGATCGCTCGCCCTTGGCTCGCCTGCGCTGAACCGCCTAATCTGGTTCTCACGACAGGCCTGCCGGAGACAAGGTGTGGCGCTTGAACCAGTGTTCCTATTGTTGGTTGAGGATGAGGCGCTGCTCGCAACCGTTCTTCAGGACGACCTTGAGGATGCCGGTTTCAGGCCGATCCATGTGACCTCTGGCGAGGCTGCGCTTGTTGCCTTGGAGAGCCGATCGGGCGACATACAAGGCATCATCACCGACATTCAGCTAGGTGGTCCGGTGAACGGCTGGACTGTCGCCAGACGTGCGCGCGAACTGAAGCGGGATTGCCCCGTGCTATACATCTCCGGCGACAGTGCCCACGAGCACAGCGTTCAGGGTGTGCCGGATAGCATCATGCTTCAGAAGCCGTTCGCAGCAGCGCAAATGATCGCCGCTATTTCGAACTTGCTGAACGCAGCCTCGACTGGACGTTCTTAGGGTAAGAGGTCGCAAGCTTCCACGGCGACGGACCACTAATGACCTAATCTGGCCTCGCCGCTTCGGGCCGAACCCGCCCAAGTCCGGTAACCACCAATTGCGAACGCTGGATGTGCGCGGGCCGCGCGGCAGGTCCGCTGAACCCCGAGGGGGCATCGGCCGGAGGCCCTCGGCCCGACCTCACTCCTCCCTGATGACGACAGCATCTCTGAAAGAGACCGTCAGCACCTTGACGCCCTGCTCGTCCACCACATCGATCCAATGTGAAAGCACAAAGTAGCCGTGCTTCACCTGCTCGCAGATCAGCTCCCGAGCGCCAACCAGAGCATTCAGGCGAGCGGCTTCGACGCTGGGCAGTTCGGCACCTTCTTCGTCGTGAGCAATAATATCGTCGTAAACGTGAAAGAAGTAACGTGGCACAAGGCTGCTCCTCGCATCTGGGGCGGGAGCGCTGGCGTCTCTCAGCCGTCGAGGCCCAAGGCTCTCTCGACGATTGAACCCAGATAGCACGATAGTCTTGCTAAATCTATGTATCTAAAGAATGTTTCAATCATTTGTTGGACGTCCTCGGAGGACATGTGTTATGGTGCGATATCGCCCAGATGCTAAACAGGGTTCTGGCGACTGAGAGATGCTTGTGCTCCCGCCCGCACGGGAGAACACGAATGACGACTGCCCTGCATCCTCTGGAGTTGTTGGTGCGCAACCTCGAACTGCGCTCGCCGCTTCCCCACGAAGACCGAAAGGCAGTGTTAGATCTGCCTCACACCGTTCGCACCCTCGAAGCAGCCACCTACACGATACGGGAAGCCGACGCTCCCGAGCATTGTGTGGTACTGATGTCCGGCTTCGCCTATCGGCAGAAGCTGACGGGGGATGGGGCGAGGCAGATCGTTGCTCTTCACATCCCTGGGGACGCGCTCGACTTTCAGAACCTCTTTCTCGATGTGTCGGACCACAGCCTTCAGATGCTTACCCGTGCAGAGGTCGCATTCGTGCCGATGCGTGACCTGCAAATCATCGCTCGCGAACGGCCCGCCGTCGGGCACGCGATCCTCGTCAAAATACTCGTTGAAGCCTCAATCTTTCGCGAGTGGGTGCTCAACGTGGGTCGGCGCGACGCAAGAGCTAGGCTCGCCCATCTTCTCTGCGAGCTTGCGGTCAGGCTGGACGAGGAGGGTCTCGCTAAGGACTATGGCTATGAGCTGCCCATGACGCAGGAACAGCTTGCGGACGCCGTTGGCCTGACCCCCGTGCACGTCAACCGAACGTTGAAGTCACTCGAAGCTGAAGGGCTCATCGTGCGCTCCAAGCGCTCCGTGAGCTTTCCCGATTGGAAGCGGTTGCGGCTCGCTGGGGACTTCAACCAGCGCTACCTGCACTTGGAACCGCAGCGATCCGGCCAGGCAGTCTCGTAGCATCAGGAGCAATGGCGACTATTCGCGGAAGTGAGATGGCGTCGGGCATGCCCCATCTCTCGGGTCCTCAACAATCGGGTGACCTCGCCTACCCATCGGGGGCTCTCCAGGGGGGGGGAGAATTGACGGCCAGAGGAGACAGCCGCCCCTTTAGCCCTCGACGCTAGTTTCCAACAATCGGCGCGAGATCGGGAGCGCCCCGGTTGAGCAGGTCACGAGTTACGGACTTCTCGAGCTTCCTAGTCCAGTCAGCAAGGCTCGTGCTCAGCAGCAGGAGGTCTCCCAAGTTTGCGAGAAGCGCCGACGCTCAGGGGTAGCCAAGCGTCAATCACACAGATCAAGTACTTCGAAGGGAGCACATACTGCACACGTGGGTTTATCCCAGTAGTTCATGTTGCCATGAAAAAGGCAACTGACCAGATACGTCAGATTCTGTTCGGAGATTTCAGGTGGTCGACAACAAGAACAAGATTGAGCAGCAGTTTGGTCTTTTAAACCTAGAGTCGGATATCAGCTACTCGTCTTGGCGGCACCTGATGGCCCGCATGGCCGACGGCAAAGGAACGATCCAATCGATAGCAGAACGCACTCAGCCGAGGTAACAGCTTGGGCCCCCGGGAAGCCGGGCCCTCCCGAACAGGGTGGGGCGATCTGAGTAGTTTTGGCGGATCGTAGCCTTGCGGCTTGAAGAGGAAGTCGCGAGGATCGGATCGAACGATTGGCAATCATCAATGAATGTCGAGCAAGCCACTAGGACAAGGGCCGCACAGCGCTGGTCTTCTCAATGTAGATTGCGGCATCGAACTGCCGCGCGAGTGCCGCTTCGAAATAGTGGCTGAGGCGCTCGGTGGCGGGCTGATAGACGACGCCGACTGCGCGCTGCAGCCGCGGCGTGGCGAGGTGCCGATTGGCGGCTTCGCTGCCCCGGAAGATCAGCATGCCGTCGCCCACTCGTGCGTCGCGCAATAGCCCGGCAAAGCTCTCCGCCAGCGCCGGTCGCAAGCTGTGTATACGCCCGGGTTCGTCCCAGGCCTCTGCTGCAAGCACGGTTCCGCGATCAGTGAGGAAGCCGAGCAGGAAGGCTGCATCGCCATGGCGTTCGCGCAGCAACTGGCCGAGGTTGAGCTCTCCACGCCGGGGCGCGTCGGTCGCGCGCGCGTCCCCGATATGGGTGTTGTGAGCCCAGATGATAACCTTTCCTGCTCCGCCGCGAAGGGCGGCGACATGCTCCGCAATCTCGGCGGCATTTGAGGCCATGCGACGGTCACGCGCATTCCAGCTGTTCGTGCCGACATAGAGGGTGCGGAAATATTCTTCCGCTCCCGCCACTGAATCCGCGCTGCGAAGTGCGGAGAAGTGCGCTTCGGCGGCAACGGGATCGGAAGGGCGAGGCAATCTTCGCACTTCTTCGAGCGCGGCGGCAGCTTGCGACTGACAGGTCTTCCGCCGTGAGGCTTCCCCATAGCGGTGCGTATCGCCGCGCGCGGAGGCAAAGCAGCGATAATGCGCCCGCACCCGTGTGGCAGCGGCGGGGTTGATCCGTCTTAGGTAGTCGGTGGTAGCGGCAGCGGCGCCGAATAGGTTGTACACATCCATCCCGTACACGCCCACCCGCATGGGCGCGGGCTGAGACATGTTGTGCGCCCGAATGCGTTCGATGAAGGCGGCGAACTCCGCATTGCGCCACATCCAGCGCGGGAAGCGCGCATAGCCCGAGAGCGCCTCTTCGGCGTTCCGGTCGGATCCAAGTCCTCGCACATACCGATTGACGCGTTCCGTCTCCGGCCAATCGCCCTCGATCACCACCGCACCAAAACCGCGCGTGCGGATAAGCTGTTCGGAAATCCTCGCCCGTTCGCGGTAGAACTCGTGGGTGCCGTGGGTCGACTCTCCCAGCGCGACGAAGCGCGCTTCTCCGATCGCCGCAAGCAAGGGGTTGAGGTCAGCGAGGGACAAAGTCTCTAGGCTTGCCTCGGCTGACCTAGTCTGCCCGCTCTCACCGGATGACGGCACTAGGTGTGAGCAGCCAACCGCCAGAAGGGCCGCAGCTAGATTCCGGATCAGCACGACAGACCAAGCCTCAAGATTGCACAAGGGGAACTACGCGCGCTCGCGGCTGTTCCGGAAATTATGTCAAAACAGACACTTACGCGGATCAACTCCACCACTGGCCCTGAGGTCTGAGGGCAGCATGGCGACCGTCCAGCTTGGGCATGGCCGCTCTTTGCATGCCGCCGTGGCCGGCGTGGGAACGGATATCGTGCTCCTTCATGGCAGCCTGGCCACCCATCAGGACTGGCTTGCCGGACCATTTGGCCGCATCGCCGAGCTTGGACGCGCCATCGCCGTCGACCGGCCCGGCCATGGTGCCAGTGTGCGGGGCAGCGCCGACACGTCGATCCAGGCGCATGCGGCGCAGCTTGCCGAGGGACTCGGCATGCTGGGCGTCAGGCGCGCAACCATCGTCGCGCACAGCTTCGGAGCCCGGCTGGCGCTGGCACTCGCCGAACTGGACCGGAGGATGATTTCCCATCTCGTGCTGGTGGCACCGGCGGCCTTTCGTCACTTCCGCCCGTTCGAACATGCGGTGCTGGCACCGAGGGCGGCCCCCTTGCTCGCTCCGATTTGGAGCACAACTTCTGCTGGTCTGACGGATCGGAGCTGGGTGGAAGCAGTGCATCGGATGATGTTCTCGCCCGGCGAGCCGGCGCATCATTGGCGGTCCAGCTATCCTTGGGACACCGTCCTGTGCGGAGCTCAGATGGTGCATGAAGGTCAGGACTTTGCCGAAATCCATCCTTTGACGCCGGAGCCCGACCTTGATGTCTCAGCTATCGACATCCCCACCACGATCCTGGCGGGGATGGCGGACCTGATCGTCGATCCGATCAGCCAAGGCCGGCGATTGGCCGAGATCATGCCAAACGCCCGGTTCGAGCCCGTGGCGGGAGAGGGCCATATGCTCCATCACCGCCGACCAGACATATTGCTGGGTGCTGTGTCCCGAGCCGTAAGCGCCTGATTGCCGCGGTTATTCGGCCGCCAGCAGCATCGCTTCGTCCGGCGTCTCGCTCGCCCAGTCCTGGAACGTCCGCGCATAACGGCGTTCGCGCACGAACCGTTCGATGGTGCTTTCCAAAGGCGGCAGCAGGCTGGTGAGTTCCCCATCCGCCATGGCCTCCATTTCTTCGACCGAGGGGGTAAGCGCGGCGTCGGCCTCGGCAGTCTCGGCGAGAATGTGCAGGAACCTGCTTTCGCTAATCGCCGGCGCACGGAGATTTTGAGCGCCGGTCGCGCCATCCAGCAGCAGATCGAGGGTCAAGTCGATCACATCTGGACCATAAGCTTGATTCCAAAGGCCGGCGACAGACCCGCTGACCTCTTCGCCCCGGTCCAGGCTGTCGAGCCAGGCAACGGGAACATTGCAATCCTCGTGCGGGGAGTAGATCCGCCCGGTCACGATCTCGAGTCCAGGCGTATGTTCTTGAGTCTGCGAGCCGCGGATACGCGCCAGCGGCGTGCCCCGCCGGGAGCATGCTTCGGCGAAGCGCCGGTCCACCTCCGGCATGATGGCGAGCGTCTGCTCTCCGCACAGCCCATCTCGATCATGCGTGTCGAGCACGGCCCAGGGCGCGACCAGGTCAAGGCCCTCGCGCTCGTCGGGCCATAGCCGGACATAGCATAGGCCGCGCGCCTCACAGGCCTTGCGTGCGAGCTGGGTCAGTGTGTTGTCCGGTCCGAAGATCAGCAGCGGCGACTGGCCCGAAGGACTGGCTTCCCCAACCTGCAGCTCGAAGCTTGGTCCGCTGCCGGGAGAGGCATCGACGAAGCGATTGTCGCGCCGCCACCAGCCGGTCACGCCGTCCCATGGGCCGGTCGGCTGCTTGCCACTTGCCAGCTTGCGCAGCACCTCGGCCATCGCAGTCGGCCGGGGCTTGCCGGAGCGAACGTCGTACACGCCCGGCTCGTAATGGCCGATAAAGCGGGTGACCATCCGGTGCCAGTCATAGGAGCCGAGCAGCGACCAGGCTGTCACTGAGCAAAGATCGACACCTTGCGCGCGCAGCGCTTCGGCGCTGTTCCAGACCTCGACAAACCAGCGCACCTGTTCTTCGCGGGTCGCGCCATTGTGGCATTCGGTAATGGAGATCGTGCGGCCGTAACGCTGCCAAGCCTGCCGGATCAGCTCCGGCAGGCCGAGCACGCCCTCGCGTCGGGTGCGGATCGCGTCGACGTCAACGAACGGAATGCCCTCGCAGCGGCCAAGTTCTCGATCGGCGACGGCGCGGTTGCAGTGGCGTTCAATGTCGTGATCGAGCAGCCGCTCGCTCGCCAGATAGTGATTGATGCCGATCACATCGGGCGGGCAGGGATCCCCGGCAATGACGCGCAGCCGCTCGGCCAGTCCGAAGGAGGCGATCCGCTCGTAAAGCGCATGTCCGGGCTGGACCATCCCGCACAACAGATCCCAGCCGATCCATCGCCGCTCATTCTGATAGTCCGCCTCGCTCTGCAGCGGCGGCGTCGCGTGGCAATAGCCGAGATCGTCCGTCTGGATCAGCCGCGCTTCCGGGTTGATCGTGCGAATGGCCCGCATTGCGACGCGGGTGGCATCGATTTCGTTGAGAAGCGCCGTCCAGAACAAGCCCTCATCTTTAGTGTGCGGGTACCAATAGCCGTAAAGCGCACTGAACCGCGCCGTGGTCAGCGGCTCGTTGACCGGCGTATAGTCGCGCACCCACGGGAAGCGCTCGGCCACCGCCAGCGCATGCGCGGCCAGTCCCGGAGCAAAGCTCTCGTCGATGAGGCTGGTGTACGCCGGTCCGCTGCCATGGTGGCACAGCGTGATGATCGGGTTCATCCCCAGTCGCCTGATCTCCTCCAGCCGCTCGTCCGCCCAACCGAAATTGCGCTGCTCCGGATGATCGGGCGACACGCTTTCCCACAAAACGGGATAGCGGAGCGATCGCATGCCCAGACCAGAGAAAAGAGCGAGATCTTCGATGCGGGCATGATGTCCGCTCCTCGGCGTCTGATCATACCATTGATCTTCTACCCGATTGACGGTGCACTCATACCCACCCCATAACTCAAGTGAGTTCATGGCGTTCTCTCGCTTTGTTGTTGTTGAATGATGCGACGATCACGTCACGCTACATGAACAGACTTTGAGGCGTTAAGTTCCTGTTAATCCAGGTTATAGCCTCGGCTGCTCGGACTGTTGGGCCGGCATTCTTTGGATACTGGTGAATATCAATGCGGTTACTACGACCATGCTCCCCAGCAAGGCGAGGCCTCTTAGGCTCGATCGGCGCGTTCGTCTGGTTGACAGGTCTTCGCCAAGCGCCAGGCCGGGGAGCCGTTCGACGCGGTGCGATAGTCGCGTCAAACTGGCGCTGAGGGCATCCAGTGTCGGCGTTGAAGCATCGGGAGCATCGTAGCGGCGGGCGTCGATGGCATCCCGGCAACGATCGATCAGCGCCAGCGGCAAGGCCGCCAGCACATTACCAGGCGGACGACGGGAGACGAACGGGTGCGGGCGGGTCGGGGCCATCTGCCGCACCGCTTCCCAAGCCAGGCCGAGCGAGCGAAGCTGCTGTCCGCTCAGCCTCGCTTGCAAGCTGGGCAGCAACGCATTTTCTTCATCACTGACATCCTGCTGCAGCAGCGCCACGACCTCGCGCAGTATTTGTTGGTGCTCCGGTTGATTGGGCTCGATTGCCTCTAGCTGAGTGACCAGCTCGTTGATCTGCTGATGCTCCCGCTCGACTTGCAGGGTCAGTTGCTCGCCGTTCGGAACGGCTCGGCGGATCGCGGGCCAGAGCACCGACTCCTCGGCAAAGGCGTGCGGGAAGACGAGCCGGTAGATGTTTAGGAGAACTCGGCGTTGCTGCCAGGGCGCGGCGTCGGCCAATCCGGCCAGCAACGCGCCGAGCCGAAGGTGGTCGCGCCGTTGTAAGCTCAACACGCTGTAACCGCCGCCCAACTCGGCTTCGGACTGATCGGCGATGGACCTCATGACAGATTCTCCGTCGCTGATGGCGCGGGCATACACTCGCCGCGACTGCTGCAAGCGAACCGTGCCGCGCCGAGCCAAGTTCCGCCGGAAAGGACCAATGCTGATCTGGATGAATATGAATTCCGTTGCCAACGATGATCAACGAGCTGCGATGAAGCGGCATGTTCACCCATGTGAATGCGCCGCCGAGCAAATAAGTCTCCAGTCAATCCATGGAGATAACGATGAACCACGGTGAAATCTTGGACCGGGCGGAGTTCCACAGGCAGCGCGCGAAGCACGAGCTTGATGTCGGGCTAATTGCCAGCAGCCCGGCGGCTGCACGCGCGCACCTCAAACTCAGCTCGCTTCACCATCGTCGCGCGCGCGAACTGGACGACCATTCCTCCGGCCCGCTTCTGCGCATGTGAGGGTCGAGGCCGGAGAGTTGTTCTTGGGCCCGCTGCCGGCTGAACTGGAAGTGGAGGAGAGCCCGTCGTCCGAGTATCGGGACGCCATCCTTCATCGGCTGGTTCAGTATAATCACGCTGAAGGTCCGCCGACCACCGCCGCACCGCTCGCTATACTGATCCGCGACAGCTCTGGCTGCATCGCCGGCGGACTTTGGGCGGAGTCGCTCTTCGACTGGCTTCACATAGAGTTGCTGGTCGTGCCCGGTGCCATGCGCGGAACGGGCGTCGGCAGCCGCTTGATCGCCAAGGCCGAAGAAGCGGCGAAGGGACGCGGCTGCGTCGGCGTGTGGCTCGACACGTTCAGCTTCCATGCGCCTGCATTCTACGAGAAACTGGGCTATGGCACCGTGGGTACGATCAACGACCATCCGGTCGGCGGCGCCCGCCATATCATGGCGAAGCGACTGGCCTAGCGCTCACTCAGTTATTCGAGTTGGTGCCAGCAATTCGGCCTGATCCGGTGCTCGCCCCACCGTATGGACGCGCTGCTCGCCTGGTCTGGCTCGATGACGAGCCGGACGGCGGCGAGGCTGCCATAGCCCCGCGTCTGGCGCGGGTTGAGCCAGCACCCGCCACTCGAGTCCCAAAGTTTGACTTCGTTGCTCTCGACCAGGATCGCGTTGCCTTCATGGTAGATAACGTCGTCGCCGATCCAATGATCTGAGACCTGGTCCGCTGCCCATTTTGCGCGCCACTGGGCCTGTGCGTCGGCACTGTAACGCTGGACGAACTGGGCGCGGAAAGCGGAGACGCCTCGCGCGATGAACGCTTCGTGGGCGAGCGCGGAGTGCGCGCCGCAATCGATCACTTTCCGCTCGACCAACTCGCACCAGTGCATTGGCCAGGGTGACGGTCCCCATTCATACCGAGCGCGCAACCAGCGCGGCCCGCTCAGCCGGTCGCCGCCGCCGAGCTGCGCCAGATCCATGGCAAGGATCCAGTGACGGGCGATCTCGCAACAGCTATCGCCATGATGCGACAGGCGGCTGACTGGAAAATCTTGCCAACGACTGAAGTGCGAAGGAGCAGGAGCGGCCTCCGTCGTCTGGACCTCGTTCCGTTCTCTAACCGCGTCCAAATACATAAGACATGCTCCTGTCGTAGCCGCCGGCATCGCAAAAGATCAGAAGGTCGCCGGCGCGGGTTCCTTCAGGAAGGCTGACATTGGCGGCGACGACGTCATGCTCCATGCAGAGCCGACCCATCAGATGAGTCTTGCCGCGGCCGATCGGCTGAAGTTCGCCAGTCTCTCCGCATCGGCGCAGCATCCGGTGCGGCTGGAAGAAATGCATGGGCAGCTCGGCGATCGAAGCGTCGACCACGGCCTCGACATAATCATCCTCATGCTCCTGGATTTCCAGGATGCGCATCGCAAGCGCCATCGAGGGCTGAGCCATCGCCTTCCCGGGCTCGGAGACGATCTGCTTCACGTTCGGCAGTGCAGTTCGGATGGCACCAATCGCCTCTGCGAAGCGATCATTGCTGTCGTCGTGCCAGTCGTCCGGCCACCAGCCGCCGCCGAGATCGAGGATCTCGATGTCGCGGCCGGTCAACTGCTCGATCGATTGGCACCAGCCGATCATCGATTTGAACAGATGCTTCCAGCCCGCCACACCGATGTTCGAACTGGCCATGTGGAAGTGAACGCCGAACGCGCTGTCTCGCGGCAGACGCTTCACCCCGTCCACCAGCTTGCGGAAAGTCGCGGGGCTGTCGAGCGGGATGCCGAAACGGGAGGTGACGTTCGGGGTCCGAACCCGGATGCCGATATGCCAGGCGGAAAGCTGGCCTGTCGCCACGGCGGCTATGGTGCGGTCGAGATCGGCCACGCTGTCGCAGAAGAAGGCGTGCATCCGCTCCTTTGGCATTAGTTCTGACCGCCAAAATTTGGCGGGCCCGTTCATGATGACCTGATCCGGCCTGAAACCCACAGCCAGCGCGGCTTGCACTTCCAGCAGGCTGATCGCCTCGGCATAAAAGCCGTGTTCGAGAGCCAACTTAATCAGCCGCGGATCGGGATTGGTCTTGATCGAATAGCCGCTCACGACTTGTAGCTCGTTGGTGCTGAGCCGGTGCGATCGGTCCGAAGCCTTGCGGAACAAGTCCTCGGCCGTACTTCCCATGTAGAGGAACTCGGGCGTCTGGACCGCTTCGAAGTCGATGGCCTCTATATCCCGCGCCATGGTTTCGGGGATAAAGGACACCCTTTCAGGCCCGTCTTCCCCCGCCTCCTTGTCAATCGCGATCAGCATCTCCGGGTCGATCTTGTGGAGCTTTTTGGCCAGACCGGTGAGGCCGGAGGGATGCTTCATCGAATGGCCCACCGCCCCGGCGTAGGGCTCTGCGAGTGGCGGCAGCGGATAGTCCTCGCGCACGGGCACTTCCAGGACCAGCCGGGTGAACTCGTGCCCCTGCGCTGGGGACGGCCGCGCCTTCAGGCCCGTCGCGCGTTCCACCAACAGCCCGGGCAAGTTGTGACCCGCAATGGTCGCTCCATGCACCCAAGCAGGGAAGCGTGGGTTCATCTCCAGCAGCCAAAGCTGACCGCCGGCATCGCGCACCATTTCGAGCTCGCCGCCGCCGGTCCATTTCAGGTCGCGAACCATCGCCTTCAGCGGTTCGACAAAAGACGCAGGAATGTCCGAGATCTCTCCGGCCCAGGTTTTCCCCTCCGGCGTGATGTCGCGCTTTTTCATCGAAACAGCGCCCAGCAGCTCGCCTTTACAGGCACTGAGCATGATCGACTCTTCGTAACCGCTCACGTGACGCTGCAGGAACAGCCGCTCGGTGGACCAGACCTTCTTCAGCGCGGCACGAACCGCCGTGAAGCTGTCCCAGCTCGGGGTGCGTGAGGCGTCGTAATAGGGACCTTTCAGCCACACGCGCCAGTCATGCGCGCGGCAGAATGCGTGCAGATCCCAATCGCTATGTTCGGTCGAGAGATAATCCGGGATTAGAAAGGGCATTCCGGACGCACCTTCCACCGCCGGCTTGGTGATCCGACGCAGCCCTTCCCTGGGAGGCGCCAGGAGGTTCGGGTGCCCGTCCGGGAACAGACTCGCGAGCCACATGGCTTCGAGATCACTGCCCGATATCCACAAACCGCCCGCATCCAGGGCCTCGCGCACCTGCCCGCCCCATTGGTCGAGGTCCAGCTCGTCCCAGGGCCGCTGAATCCACAACCTGTCCAGCTCGTCGAAATGAATGCCCGAGAGGCGGGTGCTGTACTCGACGCCCACGATCTCAGCGCTTGGGAAGGCCTGCCGCAGGGAACGCGCAATCCCGACTCCGGGCTGCGGATTGCCGCCACAATATAGTCCGCTGACAAATATCTTCATGCGCCTCACGCAACAATCACCCTGTGCTGACGAGCAGCCTCAGGGACAAGGATAGGAACGATCGGTCCGTTCGGAGGCTGAGTGACAGCGAACGACTGGAGTTCTGCTCAGGTGATACTAACAAGGATTAAGTTTATAATTTGGCTTTTATTTTATTTTTGCGTGAACGGAGAAATGCGTCATGAGTTCCACTGTTCGAAAGCAGAGGCCGACTGATCGAATTAGATCGCCGAGAGTTCGGAGAGCATGGCCGACACTCTGAACTACCCTTGCTATGTGGATCTCGACCGCTGGATCGACATAGCGCGGTTGCGCTCACTCGATGGCTATATCCAGGAGCGGCTGCAGCGGCGGATCGCACGCGAAGGGGACCTTCGCTTCTACACCGGGCCCTTCGTGCTTGAGGAGCAGGCCGCGACACTACCTGGATCGCGGATGGTCTATCTCTCCCGGTCGTCACGGGCTGATGATTATTACGATCTGGACCAAACCGATCTTTGGAGCGCAAGCGAAGACGCGGCCGATTTTGCGGAGCTCATGGGCTTCATCGAGACGCTGCCGTTCAAGGCGCGCGGACGCATGATGATCATCTATGACGAGCAGGGGCGCACCGTCACTCCGCACCGCGACCATGACAGTCAGGAACTATGCCACGAGTTCATCTGGCTCAGGACGAACTTGGACAAGCCGTTCTTCATGCTGAACCCGGATTCCGGGGAGCGGCTGGACGTGTCCTCGCACACGGCCTGGTTTGACACTGTTAACCAGTACCACGGCGCAGAAGCGACCGGTCAGCTAGCCTGGAGCATTCGTGTCGACGGAGCTTTCACCGAAGAGTTTCGCTCATCGATTCCTTTTCCCTCAACCGGGCGATCTCGCGCGCCAGCGCTATGGGCGGCACAGTTAGCGGCTTCTGTCTGACCCTCACCTCAGATCAGACACCTAACTTTGGGTGGCTGCCACGGCGCGGGCACTCAGAGTCATCATCTTATTGGCTGGCGAGAGCCGCCGAGGCGCCCGCCAGCCCGTACATCTCAAACGTCAGTTGCCTTCCGACAAGGAGAGTGCGTCCTCAAGGTCTACGCCAAGGTAGCGGACCGTGCTCTCGATTTTGCGATGTCCAAGCAGAACCTGAAATGCCCTGAGGTTCTGCGAGGCCAGAGGGCCATCGACGAGGCGACTGGAACTACTTAACCGGCCGGGCGCTGATGTCCGAGCCGCGTCCATAGTAGCAGCGCTTGCCGGCCGCTTTGGCGAGTTTGAAGTTCGTGCGAGGAATTCTCACTAACTCACGTCAAGCAGCCGGAACGACGGTCTTTGCCAGCCGCTTAAGCCCAGGCTGAACGGCAGGAGATCGGCACATGAAGCGGAATATCTTGATTGCGGGCGCTGCGTCGGCGGCGTTGATTGCCTCGGTTGCGATTGCGCAGACCGGCGGCGGTAGCGGTACCGGCAGCAGCGGCATGTCGGGGGCCTCCGGCACCACCGGCTCGATCGGTACCGGGACTGGCACCGGCGGAACCGGCGGCACCGGCATGAATGCCGGGTCGAGCGGCAGCATGTCTGGCTCGGGCATGTCGGGGAGCGATATGAGCGGGAGTTCGAACTCCGGTATGTCCGGCAGTTCAGGTAGCGGCAGCTCCGGGTCCGGTATGACGAGCAGTTCGGGCAATGGCTCCGATATGGGCGGCAGTGCCAGCGGCTCCGGCATGACCGGAGGATCCTATGGCTCTGGCACCGCGAGCGGCGGCGCGAGTGCGGGCACCTTTGGCTCGGGCACGACGAGCGGCGGCGGTTCTGCCGGTGCCGGGGAGCGCGGCTGAACAACAGAAAATCTCTCCCACGTACTCAGCCGGCCAGGACCTGGTTCCTGGCCGGCCTTTCTTTCCTCGGCCTTGGTACTTGCAGCGACCCTCGGGCGCCTTGGGCGATGGCCTCGATCAGGGGGAGCGCAGCGGCCGGCCCTTTACAACCCGAACTGCCGCCTGAAGCAAAAGGGATCTACTATGTCGATCGTGAGCTTTGGCCGGATCGTCGATGGACGCTCGTGGCCATTCGCGCCGCCAATCCGTTGTACGCTGCATTGGAGAGCCGTCTAGATACGGCCACCGCGGAGCAGAGCGAGACGCTAAGGGCCGACCTTGGACGCCTGCGTCTGATTGGCCCGTCAGCCCGCTTCGTCCTCGTTGACACCGCAAACGAGCGGCTGTGGATGGTGGCAGACGGGCAGGTCGCCGGCACGATGCGAGTCGTTACCGGAAAGCCCGGCATGGATACGCCAGCGTTGGCGGCCCTGATCCGCTTCGCTGTGCTCAACCCCTACTGGCACCTTCCGCCAGACCTGGTGCGAGAACGAGTCAGCGAGCATGTTCTGACCGAGGGCGCTGCGTGGCTGCGTAGCGCTAACATGGAACCCGTCACCACCTATGCGCCCGATGCGCGGCCGATTGATCCTCGAGCGGTGGACTGGCTATCGGTAGCGTCCGGGAAAGACGGCATTGGCCTGCGCCAGCGGCCCGGTCCGGATAATATGATGGGCGCGGTCAAGTTCATGTTCCCGAACAACCTTGGCATCTATCTGCACGACACGCCGCAACGAAAGCTGTTCCGCGCGTCTTCGCGCCGCTTCAGTTCCGGCTGCGTGCGGCTTGAGAATGCCGCCATGCTTTATCGCTGGTTGTTCGGGAGCCACCTTCCACCGCGGGATCAGGATCAGCCGGAGCGCCAGGTCCAGCTCCCCAAGCCGGTACCTGTCTTTCTCCTGCATCTGCCCAGCCTCGCGCGGATCGATCGATCGTTACCCGAAGCCCGACGGGCCGCTACCTGGTCGGGCGCTAAGCACGCCTGACAGTTCAAAGATTGGCGAAAAAGCTACCGGTAGCCTGAAGAGCGGGACGACGATCCGTCCGGATTTGAAGCCTACGCACCGCCTCCCCGAATGGCGCGGAACTTCACCTTTCGACCCATAGCGGACTGGGGCTCGGCTCGGCACTCAAAGCCGTGTCGTCATCGACCCCCAAGCGCTAAGATATCTACACGACCCTCCGTAAGCACAGCGATACGCTGCTCATAGAAGCTGGCCATCTGACGATGTGCAGCCGCCGATTCGGTGCAGCTCGCCTTTTCGGCGAGCACCCGCTCCTGCTGCTGCCTGTGGAACAGGTAGTTTAGGTCGTCCATGTCACCGATACTCCGGAGGCGATCAGCACTTGGACCTCGTTGATGACATGCTCGTGCCTGAGACGCCCCAACCTAAGTGACTAAAGAGCGTGGTTTTTTCCCCACATCAGGATTGCGCCTCTGTCGTGCGCATTTCGCTGCGGCTCAAGTTGGTAGGACTTGGTCAGGAGAATGAGTAGGAGCAGCCGAGACGTAGGATCAGCTACTGCCAAAAACGATCAATCGAACCGACCACTCAGTAGCAGGCAGACTGAGGCAGACTGACCTGGAGTCAGCCTTCAAAGAAACTTGGGTCCTGTAGGAGGCGGAGGTGGAGGCCGCCCTCAGCTTACTTGATCAGGCTCTTGCCTGTCCCCCAGGTGGAGGTAGCGAGGCTCGAAGTCTCCCGTCTTGGCCAAGGCGTTCCAGTCCTGGATAAACACAGATCTCAGCGTGCGCCGGGTGAACCCCTCGCGGTCGAGGCTCTTCAGGGTACGATTTACATGAACGGCAGTGAGTCCCGTGGCATCTGCGAGCTGCTCCTGGGTCATCGGCATCTCGTAGTTGCAAACGCTGCCAAGGCCCGCATCCTGCAGCCTTATGCCAAACTCGCATAGGAGGTGAGCAATCCGCGTGTGGGCGTCTCGACGCCCAACATTCGCTGTCCACTCGCGATGAACGGACCCATCAACCAGCGTATCATACCACATCGCCATTCCAACCGTCGGCCTGCTGATCGCCAGCTTTCGGACGGCATCGACAGGAATGAAGGCCACTTCCGCGTCGGTAAGGGCCTGCACATCCTGATCCGCAGTCTTGAGCAAGGAGTTCTGCAGGTCGACTACATCTCCGCTCATGTGCACGGCCAGTATCTGCCGGCCGCCATTCCCAACGACTTTGTGCCGGTACGCGAAGCCCGAGAGCAGAACGCAGGAGCGGCTAGGCTGGTCGCCGTCGCGAACGATGTAGTTCCCCTTTCCTAGCGACTTCTTCTCGTGCGGCAGCGTGAGCACCGCTTGCTGGTCTTCTTCGTTGAGATGCGACCATTTGCTCAGCTTGCGCAGCAGCGGCGCCAGCGTGTGTTCCAATGAGACCACCCTTTGCTCCCAAGTATTTCGGCGGGAGCACGAATTCGTCTCTCAAGCACCGGGATGCCAAAGAATGGCCCGGCGACACTGCTCCTATGCTATAGGTGCGAAATGGAAGATCGCACCTAGCGAAAAACGCATGTGCATCAACCCTGCTCGACCGCTTCATCGAACAGGACAGTCATAACCATTCCACCATCGCCATCGGTTACCTCGATCTTGCCGCTCAGATCGATCCGCCCGTGGCGCACATCGTCACAGATGATTGCACGAGCTTCCCTGATTGCCCGCTCCCTCGCGGTGGCGAGATCGGCGAGCTCCCGGCCTTGCCCGTCCTCGGTAAGTCCATCACGATCAATGAGGTGGAAGTAGTAGCGCGGCAAGGGTCCGACCTTCCCGACCCTATACTAGGTCACCCGCCCGCTCCGCGACCTTGCCCTGGCGCTGCTCGGTGCGGATGAGGTGGAGGTAGTTGGGATTGAAGCCGGACACCTCCCGCAGCCGCTCGGCATCAAGGACTTTCATTTCCCGGCGATTGGTCTCGATCAGACCTTCTTCACGCATTTGCCGCAAGGTGCGGTTGATGTGGACAGTGGTGAGGCCGGTTGCATCCGCCAGCTCGTCCTGCGTGATCGGCCAGGGCATCACGTCATCATCAGTTGCGCCGACTGTTCGGAAGCGCACCAGCATCTCGTAAACAAGATGGGCGACCCGTTCCCGTGCGTCCCTCCGGCCGATGTCGACCAGCCTCTCGCGAAGCACGGCCAAGTCGGTCATCGTGCCCCACCAAAGAGCTTCCGACATCGGGGAGATCTCGCGCAGGAGTGTCTTCATCGTCGCCGCTGAGATGACGGCACAAGTGGTCGGGGTTATGGCGCTGACACTATGGTCCATCTTCTCGAGCACGAACACCTCCGCATCGCAAAGGTCGCCCGGGATCAGGAAAGCGACGATCTGCCGCTCGCCGTTCGCCAGCAGCTTGTAGCGCATCGCCAAGCCGGAGAGGATCACGTGGCACTCGTTGATAGGCCCGTCCTCGACTAGGATATCCTCGTCGGGCGCGTAGTCCTGCCGCCTTCCTTCCACCAATTCATCGAGCCGTGCCCGCTGCTCCGGTGTGAAGGCAGTGAACTGCTCCATTTTCATGGTCCATGGATTAGGCATCTGGCTCGTCCCACTTGATCCAAGTTACAACGGATCACCCCCCAAAAAGACCCGTGCTCAGTTGAAGTGAGCCTATCACGCTGAGCTCGCCGCAAGACGCTCGCGCCTACAGACCTAGCGCCCGCGCCCCACGAAGTTCCCTCTCCGGACTTCCCCGAAGGAAGCGGAAGTCGGCAAACGGCCAAAGTCGGCCCTTAGGGGTGGGTCGCTGAATTTCCACTTTCCACCCCTAGCGCACGACGCCTGATCCGCCGGATTCATAGCGGCACAATCAAGCGGCAGCGTGCAAGTAAGCTGAGTTGAAACCGGCGATGGTACAAAGGCGACTCCAGTCGCTGATCTGAACCTGCCTTACGCCTTGCTTGAGGGCTCCCTCCGCCCTTAGCTCTTGAAGCATCCGGTTCACGTGAACTGCAGTCAGACCGGTGGCTTCGGCGATCTCCTGTTGCGTCAAGGGAAGCGCGGTGGACTCCGGGGGTCCGAGCCCGGCAGCTTCACATCGAGACAAAAACTCGCAGAGCATGTGTGAGATGCGGGCCTTCGCCTCACGGCGGCCCACGTTGAGCACCCACTCTCGGACAACTGATCCGTCGATTAGACAATCGCGCCAAAGAGCCTTGCCAAGCGCCGGACGCTCCCAGGCAAGGGAAAGCAAATCCACTTTGGGTATCCACGCCACGCGAGCCGCTGTTACGGTTTGGACGCTGTGATCAGCACGTGAGAGCAAGAGATGTTGGATATCGACGAGGTCGCCACGCACGTGAAACGAAACAATTTGGCGAGCGCCCGAAAGGGCCTCCTTATAACGGCTCGCAAAACCCTCCACCAGCAAACAGCACTGATCCGGCTCGTCCCCTTCCCGAACCAACCGATGGGAACGAGTCACTCTCTCGGCGCGCAATGGCAATGCTGCGAGCCTCTCCCGGTCGTAATCATCAAGCGGACCGAGACGCTCCAGCTTCTTCAATAACCATGCAAGAGCCGCTTGTTCGTCCGAAGAAGACACACTTCACCTTTTAGCGTCGGGAACAGAAGCTTCCGGCTGCCCGGATTCGATCTGCTAGAACGATGTTGTGAAAGCTGAAATAGGTGCCGTGGGTCTCGATCTTCACTCACATAGGTCAGGTCGCTCCAGTCAGGTGTTCGTTCCGCCACTACCTGTCTCCCTCCCCATAGCATGTTTGCTAAACTCCTTAACGGACCTTGGGGCAACAGCCTGTCGGAACGTCCGCAGACCACCCACCACGAACGCAACATGGTGCTGAGTGTCGGCCTGTGTTATGCTTCGGCAATCGCACGCATTCGGCTGCCGCGCTGTGAGTGATCTCTTGATGACGCTCTCGTTTCCTGCCGTGCGGAGCTACTCTTGTGCCACCTGGCGTCCTTATTCTGTTGGTCGAAGATGAGTATCTGGTAGGTCTCTCGCTCCAAGATGCGCTCGAAGACGGGGGTTTCGAAGTCTGCCATGTGCTTTCCGGACTAGAAGCGATTCGGGTTCTAGAAGAGGCCGAGCCCACAGTGTCCGGGGTGATCACCGACATCCGATTAGGAGAAGGCCCGGACGGATGGGCCGTGGCCCGTCGTGCGCGCGAGATGAACACGTGGATCCCGATCATCTATACGTCCGGCGATAGTGCCCACAACCACGCCGTGAATGGCGTTCCGGACAGCTTGATGCTTCAGAAGCCGTTTGCCTCAGCCCAACTCGTCACAGCCATATCCACGCTGCTGAATGAGGCGAAAAGCCAGCCTCGTTGATCGTCCGCCTTCACCCCTAGCGAACGTTCGAGCGGCCCGGTTCAACCCTCAATCTTCGACTAATTGGCCAGCCGCCGCGTTCCGCGGTGCAGCTCACCCACCGCCTCTCCGATCGACTGCAGCGCAAATGGCTTTACGCCTCCCGCCCGCTTCGCAGCCTCGCTATACGCGTTCTGGCATCCTGGAGCGGCTGAATGTCCCAGTGCCGCCGCCGGCGGGGCGAGCCTCACTCCCTAATGCCCGCCTTCTGCCAGTGTCCGATGACAGCGTGGGAGACCTGCCTTTCTTGACCGGCAAGCCCGAGTGGGAACTAGGGGTTAAGTTGCGCCACCTTGTTCCGCCCTAGGATTCTTAATGCGCAGGGCCGCGCGGCTTCAGTTCATCGCAACGCCCGCGGAACTGTTGGCACCGAAGAACATCGTCGACCGTAGACCCCGATGAGGCGCTTGGACCCCCGCTCAGCGCCGCAACAGGAGCCCCGCCGTCACGCGACCGGCGGGGCTTTTTGTTTGTCGCCGCGCCGGTCCGGAACTTGTGCATAGGTAGGTGCGTTGTCGCTTACGCACGCGCAGCGTTGTCCCGCGACCTCCGTTCTGTGGAAAAGTGCCTCTTCAGGCTACAGCGGCCGAACGCCGCCGGCAGTCAAGGGGGTAGCCACCTGCCAGCGACGCCGCGCGAGCGTGTGTCCCCCGCTCTGGCGCCTATCAAGTTACCTTGGCAGTTCTGGCGGCCTGAACCTGCAAGCAGCGAAAGTCTAACCGGTTTTCTACGTAGCTGTGACCGAGCAAGGCACTTCGACCGGCCGGATCGGCTCGCTCGTCAGATCCCAGAGCTCGTGATCGCTCGCCCTTCGAAAGGTGGCGAGCCGGGCGAGAGCTTGTTGGTCGTCCGGAGCTTTGAACTCCACCTCCGCTGCGATCTCGCCGTGCTTTAGCGTGTAGATGCGATACCTTTTCAGGCCCGGTCCCCTCATGTGCCGCCCCTTGAAGAACGCACGCGGCTATGGGCCGCTATACGACGAGCGGAGGCGCTTGTGATCTGGGCGAAACGAAGGTCCCCGACGAATGACTGAGATGCCCCCTCGCTTCGACAATGACGATGAGGGTGCGGCAGCGAAGACGCTTGTGAGGCTTAGCCAGCTGGTTTCTGATGCTTCCACGCGAGCCGCACAGGATCGGGCGATCGATGAAGTGCTCCGCTTCATGCAGCATGAGCGGGCAAAACGGGTGGGGGCATCTTAGTGGTGTTGCACAGGAATTCTTCTTTTCCGACGAATGTCTGCAATGGGTCGAGAGCGGACCTTCGCGCGAGCAGCACGCATTGTCGGCTTAGGGCGCAATCACGTCGTAAGCCCCTGTAAGGGCATCCGTTTCGAGTTGCGGCAAAACTGTACGGAGCGGCCGCTTCTGAGTCGGCGGGCGTGTGCGCGCGTGGGGTGGAACATAGTTACGGCGAGTCCACCGCTCGCGCCCGGCTCGCGGAGGGCTGTCCCACCACACTCTTCCGAGTTCTTGGCACAACCCTCCCTAGGATGCTCAACGGAGCGAGATCAGACAGGTCCATGATCTCGGCGCCGACGCAGGCGCAACACTGCAGCCAAATTACCTGAGTTCGGCTGCAATCGGGCCCATCGTTCAACCTCGCGCCGGGAAAACAGAAGTTGTCCGCGCCGGTGAACAGGAGCCGGGAAACCCCAGAGGCGTCGGAGCCTAACGATTTGCTTCTCTTTGACGTGGAATTCTTCTTGCACCTCTTTGAGAGTCATTGGGTCAACAATGCGAGTTTGTACGTTTGCTTTCGGCGCTTCATCATCGTTCGCCGCCGAGTACGTTGTAGATGATCCCGCCCTCGCTGTGACGGTCATTTCGGCCAAGAGCTGAGTGATTGCATTGCCAATGCTTGTTGCAAAACGCGTATAGGCGGCGTGATTATCGTAATGATGGTTGTAGCGCACGATGCCCCCCCCTTTCAGTTCACCAGAGACTTAGAGAAGGCTCGATCAAGGAGATCAGCGACTTTGGCCCACTCTGTGCCAGGTCTTCCTCCCTGTTGTGCCTTGTCACGAACTTCGGCTAGTAGCTGCTCGCGCTCTACATAGGTGGCGATCATCGTATACTCCGGGCGTAGAGCTTCAGAACCGAGAGCCGCGAGTTGGCGAAGTTCCGCTAACGTGCGGTCTCCTTTGAGGCGATTGGCCCGGTCGCTGATGACTCGAACATTGCCCGGCACATAGCCCTGATGAGGGACGATCCGATCCAGCGACGGCGAGGATGCAGTCCGACAGCTCCGCACCTCTAACGGGATCCCCAGCGCCGGACAGCTTGGGGGTACGAAGACCGAGTTGCGAGGCAACGAGAACGAGATCGATCGGCTTTTCGCTCGCTTTAGCGCGCGATCCCACAGAGCGCGGCCCGGCGTAGCAAGTCGCCGGCGGCGTAGATATCCGCGCATGTAGGCTGCATTGCACTGCGAACAGCTTCGCCTTTTTGTAGGCTTGCCGTGCCGCGGGCAGCGGGTGAAAAGGGTACTTGAATGATCCATAGCAACATCTCCTAGCTGCGAGTCGTTGGTGCTATTTATCAACATGGGTGCTAACGATCAACTGGTTGAGGGCGATAGTGATAACTGGATCGCAGCTTCGCGCCGCGCGCGGCCTTCTCAACCTCTCGGTCTCGGAGTTATCTGAGCGTACTGGGCTTGCGATCAACACCATCAGACGGGCGGAAGGCACAAACGGCGTACCGGCAATCACGGCCGCGAACATGAAGTTGCTCACCGATGCATTGGATGGCCAAGGCGTGATCTTCATTCCGGCCGACGAGTTCGGCCCCGGAGTACGACTGAAAAATCCCGAAGCTGCCCCTATTCAGCCACGACGGAGAAGCTCTGAGAGCAGTGGTGCTAAGCAATTCTGATGATTTGCCGCAGCTTGAAAGGATGATGTTCCCAGCAGCTTCAACGAACCACGAGCCCAACTCTGGTGCGTAGGGCTGCCGAAGGTGAGAGCATCGCCAGGAGACCCTACCCCGCTGGCTTTTCCCTCTCCAACTCCGCATGACCTGCGCTTCAGGCGAAGGCTGGCATTTCGCAGGGAGTCGGGTTATCTCGGATTCACGAGGGCTCCCCCTCGCATACGGGCTGTAGCAACTGCGGCCTAAGAGCTAACGTCTTCGCTTATCGTGCGCGCCAGTGCTTCACTCTGTTACGCCGGCGTGATTGGAAGGGGAGCCCTCGTGTCCGAACTCGCGGCTTTTGGCCTCGTTGGATCTCGCGGTCCTGTGCCTCCGGAGCTCGCGAGCGAAGACGCGCTACTGGCGTACTTGGGCACGAGTTCCGCCGAACTCCGGAAGATCTGGTTCTACCGCTCGCGCATGTACCACCGCTTCGACATCGCCAAGCGACGCCACGGGTCCAGGGTAATCACCGCACCTGACAACCGGCTCAAGATGATCCAGCGCAAGCTCCTGGCATTACTGGAACAGCTCTACAGGCCCCGCCGACCAGTTCATGGATTTGTAGAGGATCGGTCAGTACTCTCAAATGCCAAAACTCACCTGAAGCGACGCTACCTCCTGAACCTCGATCTGAAGGACTTCTTTCCGTCGATCACTGAAGCCCGGGTCGCGGGAGTTCTCCGGTCATTCAAGATGCCCGGACGCGTAGCCGACATGGTGGCGCGCCTGACCTGCGTCGATGGGCATCTCCCACAGGGCGCGCCAACTAGCCCGCTGCTGTCGAACATGATCTGCTTCCGCCTCGACAAACGCCTCATGGCGTTCTCCCGCGACGCTCGCTGCCTTTATACCCGATACGCGGATGACATTACCATCTCGGGCGTCCAACCGCCGACCCTTCTTTTTGAAGGCGGGATACCTGCCGCTGGGCGTCTAGCTCCGGCTCAGCTCGCGGAGGGTCTGCGCCGCATCATCGAGGGGAACGGCTTCGCGCTCCATCCTGAAAAGCTTCACTACGCAGACCGGAACTCTCGGCGGACGGTGACCGGCGTCAAGATAAACGAGTTCCCGAACGTGGACCGACGGTACGTGCGTGACCTACGGGCCGCGCTCCATCGCGTCGTCACCGTGGGCGCGGAAGAGGCACAGAAATCATTCGAAGAAAAGCACGGCGGTCGCCCCGGCGTTCCGTTGGCGTCCCATCTTCGAGGACGCATAGCTTGGGTGACCTTCGTCAAGGGCCGGACCGACCCCGTGGTCCGCGCGCTCACCACGCGATACAACGCGTGCTTTCCAGATCGTCCTCTCAAAGTCGAGCTGAGCGCAGTTCAAAAACGTGAACGGTCCGTTTGGGTGGTCGACAATGACGAGACCATCGAGCAGGGCAGCGCTTTTTTCGTTGAGCGGGTCGGACTGGTGACCGCCGCACACTGCGTTCGTGATGCGACCGATGTAGAGATTTACCATCCGTCTAAGGCTTCAAATAAGTTTACCGCCCGCGTGCTGCGGACTAGCGAAGCCTACGATCTCGCACTGCTCGAACACGATCTACCGGTAACCGAGTTTTTTGAGCTTGGGTTGCGGAGCGAGCCAGTTGCGCAAGGCGACCACGTCTCCGCCGTGGGTTACCCAGGCTATGGGCCGGGGGACGGACTAAATATCAGGACCGGCACTGTCAGTTCGCTTCCCGTTCGTCATGGCGTGTCCCTCGTTGAGGTCACGCAGACTTTGACGCCAGGGATGTCGGGTGGCCCGGTGCTGCTGAACGACGAGGTCGTCGGCATCGTGCACAAGGGCGGTCCGGGGGAAGGACGGAATTTCGCGGTTGACGTGCGAATGCTACGCAAGTGGCTCGATGAAGAGGGCTGAGTCATTGTAGTCTGGCGGGACAGAGGACTGCGGCTGCGGGGGAAGGCGATCCGGAGTACGCCGCGCCGCCAAGAACTCAGTTGTTCTGCTCATCGAGGAGATCGAGCAGGTTCTTAACTTCTGCTTGTAGGGTTGAGGACAGACCAAGGCTATCGAGCGACCTAAACCTGAGCCAGTTTCGCACCATCTCCACGTCGAGATCGCTGGACGGAGCATTCATCGCGACTTTGCCGGCCACCACGCGAGACAGGCCGATGGACATCAGGCTTATCGTCGTCCGGTCTGACGCCCCGACTTCAAGGAACAGCGGCAGGTCTGGAATGTCTTCAAGCAGGTCATGTCGGCCGATGTCGCTGAGCACCTGCCTCAAAATGATGGAGTAACAGCCAAATAGACGTACGCACTCGAAACGGACCTCGCGCTCGATCAGCTTGAGCGTCTTTCGAACGAGCCTGCGCTTTACCCTCTCGTCCTCGGTCGGTGTCCTGCCGAGCTGGTTCTCTACGATCTGAGGCAGCGGCCGGCCTTGCATCCACCACAGAGCTAGAAGGGCGGCGAACCGGTGGAAGCCGCTGCCGGGCCGGTGGCGCAGAATGATCCGGTAGCAGATCTTCAATATCGCCTTATAGGAGGTGTAGTCACCGTCGCGGCCAGGATGTTTTGGAACTAACCTTTCAGCCGCTTTCTCGGGTGAAGAAGTAAAATAGCGGGCGATTGTGTCATAGAGCTGCTGCTGTTTGTGCGCGGAGATGTTCGGGCTGCGCCGGATCAGGGCGCGTGGGAGCGTTATTCGCCGCGAGGCGGACGCAATGGCATGCGAGACGGTCCTTGCCATCTCATCCGTCACATGGCCGCCCCCCTGCATCTGACGAAGCCTGTGCTCAAGACGGCCCGTGGCGTAATCATCGAGAAGTCTTACGAACATCGCCTCAAGATCGTCGTCGCGAACTGATGGCTGCTCTATTGCCCGGAGAAGAGCCTGAAGCCGGTAGGCCAAACCTGCCTCGATTGCTGGGACGATCTCAACCTGCCGAGGTTGGTTCAGCGGCTGCCTTCTCCATTTTTCGTATTGGATAAGGAAGATGTTACCCTGAAACTCCTTCAATAACCGGCCTGCGCGGCCAGCGAGATTCCAAAAGTCGACAGACTCGAGCGGAATATGTTTTCCCTTTTCCGGCCTGCACATGAATAGGTTCTTCGCGGGCAGGTTAACCCCCTGCAGCAGGGTGCTGGTGCAGACCAGATAGTCGAGGACGCCGTCCGCTACCGCTTTTTCTATCGCTTGGCGCACATGGGTCGGGATATCGGAATAGTGGAACCCAACCCCTTTCCGGACGCACTGGATGAGAGCGTAAGAAGGGTGGACCGCCTCGGCGGCGAGTTGCGCTAGGGCCTCCTGCTCCGATGTCGTCTCGCGACTCCGGAACCGATCGGCGATTGTGATAGCAATGTCCTCCGCTTCGGCGGCGCCGTTGGCGTACACGATGTTCGTCGCTCCGGCGCCGAAGGCGCAGGCCGAATTCACCAACATCTCCGCTATAGTACGCATGCGTTGATTGAGCTCGCGGCTCGCGATTAGGGTCAGGCCGTTACCCTTCTCTGCAAGGAGAAGCTCGACCGAGCCGCGATCGTAATCGGTGATGCGGACTGGTAGGAAGTTCTGAGCCACGGTTGGCTCGAAGCTCGGCAATGATTCGACGTCGGCGATTTCGAATGCCCGGCCAAATACGTCCAAGTTGCGTACGCCGGGACTTGCGAACAACAGCTGGCTTGATCGGTTGCGCGCGAGGAGCTCTTCCACCACCCAGTGAAGGAGAATTCCTCGCGCCCCTTCAGAGATGGAGTGAGCTTCGTCGACGACGATAATTTCTGCCTGAAACTTCGGGTGGTTGGCGAGCATCATCTGCACCCGCTCCTGCGTCATAACATAAGCGGCGATGCCAGGCAGCGGTCGATCAGCTTGGATCGGAACGGTAACCACCTCTGCCATCTTCCTACCGGCTGACGGCCGGCTCATCTGACGGATGAGGTCATCCGAAACTTGGGCGATGAGGGCACGGGTAGGCACGATGTAGACGAGGCTGCACTCCTCAGCTTCGTTCAGCCGGGAGACTAGGTAGTTGCTAAGGACGAATGACTTTCCGGCGGACGTAGGGGCACCGACGGCAAGCCGGGTCCTCGCATTCAGCTTCTGCCAGAAGCGGTGCTGAAAATCGGTGAGTATAAAAGACCGTTCCCCGAGCACTACGGTACGCGGCTCGGTTACGACTAGCTCTTCGGCGGCCAAGCGAAGTGGCATCACCTCCCGGGCCTCTGCGATAGGTTTTCGGGTAGCGAAGGCCGGGAAATTTCCGAGGCGGGCGAGCACGACCCGTGTCGCTTGATCAAGAGGAAGCGCCTCGTGACCATACAGGTCGAAGGCTGAGGTAGCGCACCTATAGGCCTTGAGCCGGTGGGTCGCCTTCTTCGAGCACGCGAGGATGGCCGAGGCTTGGACCGCCCTCGCGGCAGATTCGAGAGGCGGCAGATCGACCGGGCCGCTGCCAGTATCTCGTGCAATCCAGGCGCGGTGGATCGACCCGGCCGCGGCGTGGAATTCGGGACGGGCCCAGATCCTTTCCGCTAGCTCCTGCACTACGATCCGCCCCCGACCAATCTCCTGAAGCGGTCCCGAAGCCCTTGAACGGAGGGTAAAGGCAGGAGGAAGAGCTCGACCTTTTTGCTCGCAAGGCCCGCGGCGTTCATCGCCGCAGCCATTTTAGGACCAAGAAGGTTCAGGCTCTCGAGCGCCCTGCCTTCAAATATCTCTTCGGCCTTATCGCCGTGCGCCTCGAGATCCGAATAAGCTGAGAAGTCAAATCCGATCAGACACGTCACGATATCGACACGGTTCTCGGACGCCTCGCTATAGGGATCGAGAAATCCGATCAGCGCCTCTCGCGCAGGCTCGTCCAGCCCGGAGAAATCCACGTTTCTCTGAACTAGCTTCAGCTCGTGCTTCTGAGCGTCGAAGTCGAACGCGTTTGAGATGGATCCGACCGCCGACGCGATGGCTGCATGTACCTGCTGGTGGAGCTTCGCCTCGCCTGAATAGATAAGCAGCTTGCCGCTTTCTCGGTCGAACTTCGCATGTACCCCATCGGCGCCATGGGCCGGGACGTTGGGATTCATCTTGAGAGACATTTTAGCGATGATCTGCGGAGCCTCGAGGATCCACTCGGTAAGAAGGTAGAGAATCAGTTCTCCCGCTTCGCCGGTCCGATCAGGATTAGCTCGAACCTTCTGAAAGAGGCGACGCGCCTCCGCATCTAGGCGACTTATTTCCGCATGAAATTCGAAAGGCTGCAACTCACTCTTCTTAGCATAGACGTGGTCGATTTCGCGCCTTGGAAGGCAATAATGGGCGATGTATATCGACATGGCCTCGATCATCGTCTCGACCATCGGGCGCGCTTGTCTAATTGCGGGATAGTGGAGCCGCAACCGCAGTCCCGAGCAGTCTGTCTTAACGTCGTGGTCGAGACTGCGTAGAACCCTCGAAAGGCGCGAGAGATCATTCCTAAGCCGGGCTATGGCTTCGGCGAGGTCAGCTGCGGCTGCAGGCTGGCTCATCTGGACTATCTCGATCCTCGCCTGCTGGTCAGGTTGATGCTGAGTAAGGGGAGAGGTGATGTTTGATGTCAATCTAGACCTCTCCGCGCGACTAGCCACTCCTACTCGCGAGGATCTCCCAGGCTGCCGAACCGATCGGCCGAACTATCCCAGTGCTTCAGAGCGTTCTGCGGTAGAATGAAGTGAGATTGCTCGTTGCAGCGGCTATCAACTTTTCTCCATTGCTCATGTTGAGCCTTCAACCACGGACCGTGCAATCAGCCGCGGACGTAGAAGATTAATCCTCCGTCTGAGCGGCTTTCCTCTATATATGATTGACAGGCTTTCCACCTATTCTTCCACATCATATTCCATCTCTTTTTATACTTGACAAATGACGTTTGTTTACATATAGGTGTTTTGTCCGCGGGTTGAGATCTGCCGACCACTGCTCCTAACGATGCCGCACGGCACGGGCTGTATGGCCGTCGCTACGAGACCAGCTTGATCGGCGACTTTGCTTTGCGTCCTCACGCGTTTGCTTTTGGGTTTAGTCAGAGGCGCAAACGTCCATCATAACAGCCTCTTTTATACCTCGAGCGTAGTCGGCTCCTCGGCTCCACAGTAGCGGTCCACACGACGCAACGCCGCTTGGAACGACTGCCATTGTGCAGTTGTCCGTGATCAGGTTCTGGGCAGACCCTGCGGACTTAGCTTCTCCTTCTAAGCTTCGGTCGACTCTCCCTTAGCCGAGATTGCATCATCGGGGATGTTCGCGGCGGCGCGGCGAAGCTGAACCTGTTGAACGATCCTTCTAGCTAACCCTCCCATCAGAAAAGGTAGAAACATGCAGCCTAGGTTTAGGGCTCGTCAAACGTCAGTTTCCATGAACGAATGTCAGCGGCTTTGTGGCAGAGGCTCCGGGTATGTCGAGGAAGTGGCGCATTTGGCTGGTGCCTCTGGGCTCTTCGGGCAGCCCCTCAATGCTGACGTTGGTCGTGCGATCAATATGCTTGCCCTTACACAAGCCAACAACTCGGGAGTTGAATATACAGCGATGCGAGCTTGGTTGCCGGGACTGCGTAACGAGGCCTTGATCAAGCTCGGTTTGGAGTTCGACAGTTGGTATTTCGATGGTCCCCGTGATCTCGAGCAGAAATTCTTTGCCCGCCTCTGCGGCGACCGGGACGAGGCGAAAACCTTTGTCGCCGACCTGCTTGGATGCTGTCGCCATACGGCAAAGCGGCAGCTCCGCTTCTATTCTCAAGCTGACGTAGATTTCCTGACCGAGGCCGAAATCGATAGGGGCCTGGGAAGTCGCGATGCCCGTTTCGTGATCGACGCCCACCGGCTGGCGGACAAGATCCAGGAGAACTGCGGGCCGCGCCTCTTCACCGCGAGTGTGAGCGACGGCTTCTAGGGCAAGGTGCCGCCAATCGCTTGGTGCGTTTGCTACCTAATACCGCAGCTTTAGCATTAAGGTGCCTGAAGCTTCGACGCGCGTCTTCTGACTAATCTCGGCGGCCTTTGCACTCATCCTCTAGTCTGTTCTAGCGCGCTCGCCCGTCAACCGAAGGCGGCAGCTGAGGTACGGCTACTTGCGAGCTTGCGGGCGGAGCGCTGCACAGTAGGTTGCCCCGAATGGGCGTTCGCCAAGCCGCGAAATATCTGATCTATCGGGCGCCGATCCTGGGCCGTTTGATGGCCCCCCGTTACCGATACTGGGTGAACCCGGCGCAGCTCGCAGCGTTGGTCGAGTTGATCGACGCGACCCGGGACGAGCGCGGCGCAATAGCCGAGATCGGCATCGGTAATGGCTACACCTCCGCCTTCATCCTGGAGCACCTTCGCACGACCAACGACCCCCGGCCGCTACTGCTGTTCGACACGTTCAGCGGCTTCACTCCGGCCAGCGTCGCAGCGGAGCCGGACAGTGGCCATCCTCGGTTTGCAGAGTTCCGGCACGGAAGCGCCAAGGTGCTTGCGCGCAACCTCCGCCGCGCAGGCTACACGAACTTTCGCATCCATGCGGGCGACGCCGCTGAGTTCGACTGGCAGAGCATCGCCCAGATCGGAGCGGCGCTGCTCGACATCGATCTGTACGCGCCGACAAAGGCTTGCCTGTCCGCCATCTACCCGCGCCTCACCCGCCATGGCGGCATCGTGCTTGACGATTGCGAGGAAGGCCCGTGGCAAGGCGCCTTGCGAGCCTATCGCGAGTTCACCGCTGAGCATGGCCTGCCCCTTCATCGGATCGGGTCGAAGGGCGGACTTGTTCGCTATCCTGAGTAGGCTCGACCTGCTGCTGGGCGATCCAGCTTCGCAGTTATTGCGGCTCGTGGTAGGTTTGGGAGATGGGGCTTAAGCTTCCCGCGCTGCACACCCAGAAGCTCACCGGCTTCGCTGAAGTGAAGCGCCTCGCCCGTAAGCTGGCCTATGGCATCTTGAACGACTTCCAGCGTCTTAACGTGCTGCCCATGCGTCTGCGAGGCCGGATCGTGCGCCTGATGGGCCACAACCTCTCCGACATGACCCACATTGCTGATCGCTGCTACTTCAAGGGCACGGGGCTGCGGACGCAGGGGTTCGTGGTCATGAACACCGGCTGCCACATCGATGCGGCCGGAGAGATCATTCTTGAGGAGAATGTCGGCCTGGCATGTGAGGTGATGATTATCACGTCGCAGCACCAGATCGGCCCGCGCGATCACCGCTACGGCGACTCCTACACGAGCCCCGTTCGGATTGGAGCGGGAACCTGGGTATGCGCCCGAGCCATCATCACGCCGGGCGTTACAGTGGCGCCGGGATGCATCATCCTCACCGGCGCAGTGGTAGCCAGCGACACCGAAGCTGATGGCATCTACGGGGGCGTGCCGGCCCGACGCATCCGCGACTTGAGCGATGACAACGTGCATGAGTTGCCGGTCTACCTGGCAAGCGCGCCGTAACCGTCGTGCGTCAGGGGTGCTCGGAGGTGAATGGGGTATCCAACGTCTATTCGCCACTGGTCGCAACGTGGCTGCTACAAATCGGCGTACGCACCCGACCTGATGATCCAGTTGGCGGCTCGACGTGGGTCTAAGGGAGCGCGTAAGGGCGCCCTTGTGCCATCGCTGACCGAGCTTCTTCATTCCACCTTCGGCTTCAACGACTTCCGCGGCGTTCAGCGGCAGGTGGTGGAGCGGGTGATGGCGGGCGAAAGGACGCTGGCCGTGATGCCCACCGGCGCGGGCAAGTCGCTCTGCTATCAGCTGCCTTCGGTCGCGCTCGAGGGCACATGCGTGGTTGTCTCGCCGCTGATCGCGTTGATGCATGATCAGCTGCGGGCGGCGCAGGCGGTCGGAATCCGTGCGGCGACACTGACCAGCGCCGACGACAATCGCGCGGAGACGATCGAGCGGTTCAAGGACGGGGCACTTGACCTCCTCTATGTGGCGCCGGAACGGGCCTCGACCGGACATTTTCGTGAGCTGCTCAGTCGAGCGCGCCTGTCCCTGTTCGCGATTGACGAGGCGCATTGCGTCTCCGAATGGGGGCATGATTTCAGGCCCGACTACCGGCTGCTGCGCCCCTTGCTCGACAGTTTTCCGGAGGTGCCCCGGCTTGCGCTTACTGCCACCGCCGACGCACACACGCGCGAGGACATCCTCGTTCAGCTCGGCATCCCGACGGACGGGCTGATCGTTGCAGGCTTCGATCGGCCGAACATTCGTTATGCGATCAGCCCGCGCCAGGGCACCGCGCAGCAGATCGCCGATCTCGTCCGCGAGCAACCGGGCGCCGGCATAATCTATGTCCAGTCGCGTGCGGGCACCGAGAAGCTCGCCGCGCAGCTGGCCGCGACGGGTCGGCCGGTGCGCTGCTATCATGCCGGGCTCGAGCCCGCCGTGCGGCAGGCAAACCAGGCGGCGTTCGTGGCATCCGAAGAAATGGTGATGGTGGCGACGGTCGCCTTCGGCATGGGGATCGACAAGCCGGACGTCCGCTTCGTGGCGCACGCCGGCCTGCCGAAGTCGATCGAAGCCTATTATCAGGAGACCGGGCGCGCAGGCCGGGACGGCGAGCCGGCCGTCGCGCAGATGTTCTGGGGCGCGGAGGATTTCGCCAAGGCGCGGCAGCGGCTGGGCGAAGTCGACGAGGCACGGCTCGCGGGGGAACGTGCGCGGCTCGGCGCCCTGAGCGGACTGGTCGAGACCGCGGGCTGCCGACGCGCTGTGCTGTTGCGTTATTTCGGCGAGAGCCCGCCCGAGCAGTGCGGCAACTGCGACAACTGCCTGAGCGCGCCGCAGTCGGTCGACGCGACGGAACTTGCGCGCAAATATCTGTCGGCCGTGTTCCGGACGGGGCAGATGTTCGGCGCCGGCTATGTCGAAAGCGTGCTGACCGGCCAGTCGAGCGAACGCAGCCTGATGAACGGGCATGAGGCGCTGTCGGTCTGGGGCCTTGTGGACGGCGAAGAAGCGGCGCTGCTGAAGCCGCTCGGGCGCGCGCTACTGCTGCGTGATGCGCTGCGGGCGAATGCACATGGCGGGTTGGAGTTCGGCCCGGGCGCGCGCGGGCTGCTGAAGGGAAGCGATACGCTGGAGCTGGTGGTGCCGCCCAAGCGCGAGCGGCGGAAGCGGCGCGATGTGGCGCCAAATCCGGTCGGCGACCCGCTGTTCGACGCGTTGCGCGCTTGCCGCCGTGCGCTGGCGGAGGAAGCGGGAGTGCCGCCTTACGTGATCTTCCACGACTCGACCCTGCGCGAAATGGCGACGAAGCGTCCGCAGAGTCGAGAAGCGCTGGGGCGGGTCACCGGTGTCGGTACGCGCAAGCTCGAAGCCTATGGCGACGCATTCTTGGCAGTGCTGAGGCAGTTCTAGTCGTTGCTCGACTTCGCGCGATACGAACGGCAGAAGGGGCGCATGTTCCGCCGTATCGATGACATGATCTTCGTCGCCCCCCAGATTGGCGCGCCCGACCTGGCCGATGCCGCCGCTCTCGGTATCAAGTTCGTGATCAACAATCGTCCCGACGATGAGGAGCCTGGCCAGCCGTCGAGCGAAAGCATTGCGGCTGCCGCTCAGACCGCGGGGCTCGGGTACGCCGCAATCCCCGTCACACATGCCGGCTTCAGCCATGCGCAGGTGGACGCGATGTGCGCGGCGCTGGAGCAGGCAAGCGGGCCGGTGCTGGCCTATTGCCGTTCGGGCACGCGCTCGACCTATCTTTGGGCACTCGCCCGCGCCAAGATGGGGGACCATCCGGCCGTGCTGACCGAGAAGGCGGAAGCGGCGGGCTATGACCTGCGGCCGATCCGGCCGATGCTGGACGCGCTGGGCACCCGATGAACTGGGCGCTGCTTGGCGGCTCGCTGGCGGGCGTGCTGTTCCTGGCAGGAGTGGCTTGGGCGCTGGGGCTCGGGGGTGCGGAACTGGCGGACGAAGCTGAGGCGATGCGGATCGCGGAAGCGGAGATGCCCGGCTTTCGCGCGGTCTCGGCGGAGCTGGCACCGGACCGCAAGAGTGCGCGGGTGACCGGCTCCGACGGTACTATTCTGGCTGTCCGTCAGCACGGCGCACGGTTCGTAGCGGAAGCGCTCTAGTCCGTTCGCTTCGAGCGCAGTCGAGAAGCGCGTCCGCGTTGAAAGTCGTTTCTCGACTTCGCTCGAAACGAACGGATAAGGTGGTATCGTGACCAACCTGCCCGATCCCGTCGACTATGCCGTGCCTGGCTTCATCGCGCTGGTGCTGGCGGAGATGCTGGTTGCGCGGGTTCGGGACCGGCGGCGCTATTGCCCGAAGGACACGCTGACCTCGCTTTTGCTCGGCTTCGGCTCGACGATCGCGGGATTGCTGACCGGAGGCCTGTTCCTGGCGGTCGCGCTATGGGTGTACCAGTTCCGGCTGTTCGACATCGGCTACGCGTGGTGGGCGTTTGCCGCCGCGTTCCTGCTGGACGATCTGGCCTATTACTGGGTGCACCGCGCGGGGCACCGCATCCGCTGGGCCTGGGCGGCCCATGTCATACATCATTCGAGCCAGCACTATAATCTGTCGACGGCGCTTCGGCAGACCTGGACCGGCTTTTTTGGGCTCACCTTCCTGATCAAGCTGCCGCTCTTCTGGATCGGCTTTCCGCCGGCGATGATCGCCTTCGTCGGCGGGCTGAACCTCATCTACCAATTCTGGATACATACCGAGGTGATCGGCCGCATGCCGCGCTGGTTCGAGGCGGTAATGAACACGCCGTCGCACCACCGCGTCCATCATGCGACCAATGCCCGCTATCTCGACCGCAACTACGCCGGCGTCTTCATCATCTGGGACAAGATGTTCGGCACCTTCACGCCCGAACTGGACGCGGACCGGCCGCGCTATGGGCTCGTGAAGAACATCGGCAGCTTCAACGTGCTGTGGGCGGCGCTTCACGAATGGATCGGCATCGCCCGTGACGTGTGGCGCGCACCGTGGCGTGCGAAGCTTGGTTATGCCTTCGGCCCGCCCGGCTGGAGCCATGATGGCAGCCGGCTCACCAGCGAGCGCATCCGTGAACTTGCCGGGCTGTCAGGCCGCGAGCACCCGGTCGGCGACGAACGGATTGGTCTTCCGCTCATGCCCGAAGGTGGACATGGGGCCGTGGCCGGGCACGAAGGCGGTCTCGTCGCCCATCGGCCATAGCCGCGAGGTGATGGCGCCGATCAGGTCGGCATGATTGCCCATCGGAAAGTCGGTGCGACCGATCGACCCTTGAAACAGCACGTCGCCGACGATCGCGAGCTTGGAGGGCGCGTGGTGGAAGACGACATGGCCTGGCGTGTGACCCGGGCAGTGGCGCACGTCGAAGGTGAGGTTGCCGACCGTCACCTGGTCGCCATCGACCAGCCAGCGGTCGCTTTCGAAGACCTTGCCCCGGATGCCATAGGTGCGGCCGTCGTCTTCCAGCCTTGAGATCCAGAAGCGGTCGGCCTCGTGCGGCCCCTCGATCTTCACGCCAAGCTCTTCGGCTAGGATCGCTGCCTGGCCGCAATGATCGATATGGCCGTGGGTGATCAGGATCTTTTCGATCGCGACACCGGCCTGCGCCGCCGCCGCCTTCAGCTTCGGCAGATCGCCGCCCGGATCGACGAACGCGGCCTTGTTGGTCTCGGTGCACCAGAGGAGTGTGCAATTCTGCTGCAGCGGCGTGACGGGCACGATCGCGGCCTTGAGCGGGGGTGTGGGCATGGCCGCGGATGTGGCGTGCAGTGCGGAGTTAGACAAGTGAGCACCTCACCTCTCACCGCCTAGGCTGAGCTTGTCGAAGCCCTTCCTTCCTCCTGACCTCGGTGCCCAGAAGGGAGGGCTTCGACAAGCTCAGCCCGGACGGGGTAGGGGGCGGGAAGCAATGTCCCAAGGTCTCCCACCCACACCGTTCGTCCTGCTTGATGATGCGCGCTCCCATACTGCTGCCCGCCTGTTCGAGAACCCTTTCGAAATCGTCCGCGCCGACATGCCCGACCAGGTCGAGCCCGCACTCGAGCGGCTGCGTGCTGTGAAGTCACATGCGCCCGGCTTCATCGCTTATGAGGCCGCCTCCGCACTCGAGCCGCGCCTTGCGCCGCTGCACCGAGCACCGGGCCTGCCGCTGCTGTGGTTCGGGCTGTTCAAGCAGGTCACCGAAGTGGATGCCACCACCTGGCTGCCGGACCCGCGCGGCGCCTGGGCCGGGGTCCCGAAGCCGCTCGTCGAGCGCGCCGATTACCTCCGCAGCGTCGGGACCGTGCAACAGGCGATCGTCGCCGGAGACATCTACCAGGCCAACCTGACCTTCCCCTGCGCGGTGCCGGTGGCGGGTGACCCCCGCGCGCTCTTTGCCGGCCTCCGCCGCCGGGCGCGGGCGGCCTATGGCGCGCTGGTCTGGACGGGGGAGGACTGGCTCATCTCCCTATCGCCCGAGCTGTTCTTTGAGCGTGAGGATGAGCGCCTGACAGCGCGGCCAATGAAGGGCACCGCCCCGCCCGACGCCGACCCTGCGTCACTGCGCGCCGACCCGAAGCAGCGCGCCGAGAACCTCATGATCGTCGATCTGCTCCGCAACGACCTGTCGCGGGTCGCGGTGCCGGGCAGCGTCAAGGTGCCGGAGCTGTTCGCGATCGAGAACTATCCGACGGTGCAGCAGATGGTCTCCACGGTGACCGCTGAGCTCGCGGCCCACCGCGACACGATCGACGTGCTCCGGGCGCTGTTCCCCTGCGGTTCGATCACAGGTGCGCCGAAGCTGCGGGCGATGGAGATCATTCGCTCGGCCGAGCCGCACCCGCGGGGCGTGTATACGGGCGCGATCGGCCACATTAACCCCGATCGCCAAGCCTGCTTTAACGTCGCCATCCGTACCCTCCACTTGCAGCCGGGCGCTACGAGGGCCACTCTCGGGCTCGGGTCGGGGATCGTTGCCGACTCCGTGCCCGAGGCCGAATGGCTTGAGTGTTTGGCAAAGGGAGCGTTTGTGAAATCCGATCAGCCGTTCGATCTGATCGAGACGATGGGCTTCGATCCGGACGAGGGGCTGCTTCGGCTCGACCGGCACATGGCGCGCATGAAGGCGAGCGCGGAGGCTTTCGGTTTCACCTTCGACCGCCACGCCGCGCGTAACGAGCTTCAGGCCGCGACCTTCCGCCTGCGCGAACGCTCGCGCATTCGTCTGCTCGCCTCGCCAAACGGCAGCTATGCGATCGAGGTCCGCGCGCTCGTCCAGCCGGCAGAGCCGGTCGAAGTCGGGCTCGCGCCCTTGCCGGTCGCGAGCAACGATTTCCGGCTCCGTCACAAGCTTACCGATCGGGCCTTCTACGACGATGCGCGGCGCGCCTCGGGAACGTTCGAGATCCTGTTTGAGGATGAAGCTGGATTCCTCACCGAAGGCAGCTTCACGAACCTGTTCGTCGAGCGAAACGGCGTGCTGGCGACGCCGCCGCTGTCGCGCGGGTTGCTGCCTGGCGTGCTCCGCGGCGAGCTGATCGAGCAGGGCCGCGCAGTCGAGGCGGACCTTTGCCGTCAAGACCTGGCCGACGGCTTCCTCATCGGCAACTCGGCACGCGGGCTGTTGCGGGCGCGCCTTCGCGAGGTATAGCCCACCCCGCCTGTAAAGGGGGAACGCCATGCCACGCCTGTCCGCCGCGCTCGACCGCATCCATCCGTCGCAGACGCTGGCCATGACTCAGCGCGTGGCCGAGCTGAAGCGGGCAGGCGTCGATGTGATCGGCCTGTCGGCCGGCGAGCCTGACTTCGATACGCCGGATTTCGTCAAGGAGGCGGCGATCGAGGCGATCCGGCGCGGCGTCACCAAATACACCAATGTCGACGGCACGCCCGAGCTGAAGGCGGCCGTCGCGCACAAGTTCAAGCGCGACAACGGCCTCGACTATGCCGCCAACGAGATCAGCGTGAACGTCGGCGGCAAGCACACCATCTTCAACGCGATCGTCGCCACCTGCGAGGCGGGCGACGAGGTTGTGATCCCGGCGCCCTATTGGGTCAGCTATCCGGACATCGTTGCCTATGCGGGCGCCAAGCCGGTGATCGTGGAGGCAAGCGCTGCGCAACTCTACAAGATCACGCCCGAACAGCTCGACCGGGCAATCACGCCTGCGACGCGCTGGGTGATGCTCAACTCGCCCTCCAACCCGTCCGGCGCCGCCTATTCCGCCGAGGAGCTGAAGGGCCTGGGCGAGGTGCTGCGCCAGCACCCGCATGTGATGCTGCTGACCGATGATATGTACGAGCATATCTTCTACGCAGACTTCCCGTTTGCAACGATGGCGCAGCTCTGCCCGGACCTGCATGACCGCATCCTGACCGTGAACGGATGCTCCAAGGCCTATGCAATGACGGGCTGGCGCATCGGTTTCGCGGGTGGGCCCGCCTGGCTGATCAAGGCGATGGGCAAGCTCCAGTCGCAATCGACGTCCAACCCCTGCTCGATCGCGCAGGCGGCGGCGACGGCGGCCCTGAACGGCCCGCAGGACTTCCTCGTCGAGCGCCAGGCCGCCTTCCGCAAGCGCCGGGATATGGTCGTCGCGATGCTGAACGAGGCGCCGGGCGTCAGTTGCCCCATTCCCGAGGGCGCCTTCTACGTCTACCCGGACGCGAGCGGCTGCATCGGCAAGACCACGCCCGAGGGCAAGCGCATCGGCTGCGACGACGATCTGATCGGCTATTTTCTCGACCATGCCAAGGTCGCGGCGGTATGCGGCACGGCCTTTGGCCTCTCCCCCGCCTTCCGCATCAGCTATGCGACGTCGGAAGATGTGCTGCGCGAAGCCTGTACGCGCATTCAGGACGCGTGCGGAGCGCTTAGATAACCCTCTCCCGATGGGAGAGGTGAAGGAAACTCATTGTTTCCCATTTCGTACCTGCAACAACCTCCACCCCGCACCTACATCCTTGTCGTCCAATCGACCGGATTGATCGTCTGAACCTCGCCTTGTGACACTGTTCACAGCAGGGCCAGCATCCATCTGGCAACTCGGCACGTAGCTGAGGTCACGACAAGAGAAGGGTTAAGAAAATGCGTGCGTTCTTCCGGTCCGATCTGTTCCGCAGCCTGGTGGGCGGCTTCGCCATGGGCGCGGCGGCTCTGGTTGCGCTGACGCCGGCTTCGGGCACCGAGACGCTCAAGTCGAAGATCGAGTCCATCTACAAGGCGTGATGGCGATGCGCGCGCGGGCCTCTTTTGCGATCATCGCCGGTCTCTCGCTCGCGGCGTGGGGCATTGGCGGCGCGTCGATCGCGGAGAGCGCGCGAGCCGTGCCGGTGCCTGCCCCCAAGCTCGACACCAAGCCCGCGGGCGGCCTGCAGACGGCGGTGCTCGCCGGCGGTTGCTTCTGGGGCATGGAGGCCGTGTTCGAGCATTTGAAGGGCGTGAAGAAGGTCACGTCCGGCTATGCCGGCGGCGACGCGCGGACGGCCAATTATGAAGCGGTCTCGACCGAGCGCACCCGCCATGCCGAGGCGATCCGCGTCGTCTTCGATCCCAAGCAGATCAGCTACGGTACGTTGCTGCGCGTTTATTTCGGCGTGGCGCACGATCCAACGCAACTCAATCGCCAGGGTCCCGATACCGGCCCCAGCTACCGTTCGGCCCTCTTCCCGATCGGTGCGGAGCAGGAGCGGGTGGCCCGCGCCTACCTGGCCCAACTTACTGTCGCGAAGGCCTATCCGCGTCCGATCGTGACGCGGATCGAGAGCGGCGCCTTCTACCCGGCCGAGGCCTATCACCAGGATTTCGCCCGGCGGAACCCGAACCACGGCTATATTCGGGTGCATGACGCGCCGAAGCTGACGGCGCTCAAGTCGACCTTCCCGCGGCTGTGGCAGGACGGCTGGAGCGGCTGAGCCGGCGCCGCTTGCGCGTCGGGTGATTGGCGCCGCTTGCGCGTCGGGTGATTATCGACGCATGGTCTCCCCCAGCGACAGGGGAGAGTTCCATGAAATCGAGATTGTTGTTCGGCGCGGCGATGGCCCTCGCCGCCCCTGTGCTCGCGCGTCCGGTGGTGCCGTCCGACATTGCTCGCATCGCAACCGTAAAGAGCCCACAGGTTGATCCGCGCGGCGAGTGGGTTGCCTACAGTGTCACTACGACCGACCTCGACGCCGACAAGCAGGTGACGCACCTCTGGATGACCCGGTGGGACGGCAGCCGCACCGTGCAGCTGACCGGGCGCAAGGACGAAAGCGAGAGCACGCCGCGCTTCAGCCCCGACAGCCAGTGGCTCGCCTTCATCTCGTCGCGAGGCGAAGATCCGCCGCAGGGCCAGCTCTGGCTGATGGATCGGGCAGGCGGCGAGGCCATCAAGCTCCCCGGCATCACCGGTTCGGTCGTCGACATTGCCTGGTCTCCCGACTCGAAGCGGCTCGCGCTGATCATCGCCGATCCGGACCCGGATGAAGCCGCGAATGCCGCGGCCGGCGCGGCGATCACGCCGCCGGCCAAGCCGGGCGAAGCGCCGTCGCCGCCCGCGGCGCCAGCCACTACCGACAAGGCGAAGAAGCGGCCGAAGCCGATCGTGCTCGACCGCTTCCAGTTCAAGACGGACGATGACGGCTATCTGCGTACACAGCGCAACCGGCTGTGGATCTACGATTTGGCGAGCCGCACCGCGCGCCGCGCAACCGCCGGCGACTATGACGAAGCACTGCCCGCCTGGTCGCCGGACGGCACCCGGATCGCCTTTTCCTCGAAACGGGGCGCCGACCCCGACCGCAGCTATGACAGCAACCTGTACCTGGTCGGCACCTCGGGCGCCGCTGCCGAGCCCCGCGCGCTGACGAGCTTCAAGGGAGCGGATAATGACGCGGGCTGGGACAGCTATCCGGCCTGGTCTCCCGATGGGCAGAGCATCGCCTATTTGCAGGGCGGTCCCGTCGAGCTCTTCTCCTATGGCGTCACTACACTCGCCGTCGTTCCGGCGAGCGGCGGCGCGCCGCGGGTGCTGACGGCCGGGCTGGACCGCAGCGTCGCCGACCCGATCTGGACCCGCGACGGCAAGGCGATCCGCGTGATCGTCGAGGACGACGGCGTGGAGCGGGTGGCCGAAGTGCCGGCCGGCGGTGGTGCGGTGGAGGCGGTCGTGACGGAGCTGGCCGCGATCACCGATCCCGCGGAAGGCGCTGGCCGGACGGCCGTGCTGGTGTCCAGGCCCTCTGCACCACCTGAAGTTTTCGCGCTCGATGGCGGCAAGCTGCGCCAGTTGTCGCGCCACAATGAGGCTTGGCTAAAGGAGGTCGATCTCGCCCCCGTGTCGCGCAGCAGCTTCAAGAGCCCGGACGGAACGGAAGTGCACGGTTTCGTGGCCAAGCCGCTGGGCGCCGCGAGCCCGCCGCCTGCCGTGCTGTTCCTGCATGGCGGTCCGCAGTCGCAGTTCGATGCCGGGTTTAACATCATGTGGCAGATGCTCGCGGGGCATGGGCTCACCGTGATCGCGCCGAACCCGCGCGGCGGGACCGGCAGGGGCGAGGCCTATGCCAAGGCGCTCTATGCCGATTGGGGCGGTCCCGCCGTGCCCGACGCCCTCGCCGCGGTCGACGACGCGGTGGCGAAAGGCCTCGCCGACCCCAAGCGCCTCGTGATCGGCGGCTGGAGCTATGGCGGCATGCTGACCAACTACGTCATCGCCTCCGACCAGCGCCTCAAGGCGGCGGTGAGCGGCGCCTCGATCGCTAACATCTTCGCGGGCTACGGCACCGACCAGTATATCCTCGATTACGAAACCGAGCTGGGCACCCCCTGGACCAAGCCCGAGGTGTGGCTGCGCAACAGCTATCCGTTCTTCCACAACGATCGGATCAAGACGCCGACCCTCTTCATGGTTGGGCAGCAGGACGTGAATGTCCCCACGCTGGCTTCCGAGCAGATGTACCAGGCGCTCAAGAGCCGCGGCATCGAGACCAGGTTGGTCATCTACCCGGGCGAGCGTCATGGGTTCAAACGGCCCAGCTTTCTGAAAGACCGCATGGAGCGCTGGCTTGGCTGGTATGATGCGGCGCTGAAATAAGGCGGGTTGAGCGGAGGGCTGGCTTCCGCCAAGCTTTGCGTCATGGCCAGCTCCCCGCATGTAAGCATCCCCTCGCCGCCCGGCCTGCCGATCGTCGGTCACCTGCATCAGATCGCCAAGTCGGGCCTGGTCGGGCATCTGCTCGAAACCAGCCGGCAGATGCCGGAGGGCATCTTCAAGCTGAAGTTCGGCAGCCGTGTCGGGCTTTTCGTGACGTCGGCCGATCTCGTGGCCGAGCTCTGCGACGAAACGCGGTTTCGTAAGATGCCGGGACCAGGTCTCCGCGTCGTGCGACGGTTTGCCGGCGATGGGCTGTTCACCGCCTTCAGCGAGGAGCCGAACTGGGGCAAGGCCCACCGCATCCTGCTGCCCGCCTTCAGCCAGCGCGCGATGAAGGGCTATTTCGGGCTGATCCTGGAGGTGTGCGACCAACTCGTGGAGAAGTGGTCGAAGCTGGAAGGGCAGGACATCCTCGTCGCCGACGACATGACGCGGCTGACGCTCGACTCGATCGCGATTGCGGGCTTCGGCCACCGCTTCAACAGCTTCGAGAAGGAGCAGCTCGACAGCTTCCTGGAGGCGCTGGCCCGCGCGCTGGGCGAGTCGCTCAACACGATCACGCGGCTGCCGATCCAGAACCGCTTGGCAAAGAAGGCCAAGCGACAGTTCGACGCCGACATCGCCGAGATGAACCAGCTGGTGGATGGCATTATCGCCGAACGGCGGGCGCATCCGATCGAATCGAACGACCTGCTCAACCTGATGATCAACGCGGTCGATCCGGAGACGGGCGAGCGTCTCGACGACCTCAACATCCGCTATCAGGTGTTGACCTTCCTGATCGCGGGCCACGAGACGACCTCCGGCCTTCTCGCCTTCAGCTTCGCGCTGCTACTCCGCCATCCGCACGTGTTGGCCCAGGCTTATGCCGAGGTGGACCGGGTGCTGCCGGGCGAGACCCGGCCCGAGTTCCACCATGTCGCCAAGCTCGACGTGATCGAGCGCATCATCAAGGAAGCGCAGCGGCTCTGGCCCACCGCGCCGGCCTTCAGCCTCGCGCCGTTCGAGGACCAGGTGATCGGCGGCAAGTGGCGGCTGCGCAAGGATCGGCCGGTCAACGTCTTCTCGCCGGGCCTGCACCGCGATCCGAAGGTCTGGGACCGGCCGGACGAGTTCGACATCGACCGGTGGCTGCCAGAGGCGGAGGCGCGACGCCACCCGCACGCGTACAAGCCGTTCGGCAATGGCGCCCGTGCCTGCATCGGCCGGCAGTTCGCGCTGGTCGAGGCGAAGCTCGCCATCGCGATGATCTTGCAGCGCTTCGCGATCCACGATCCGCACGGCTATCGGCTCACGATCAAGGAGACGCTCTCGATCAAGCCGGACGAGTTCCACATGCGGGTCCGGTCGCGCAGCCCGCATGAGCGGCTGTCGGTCGCGCCGACGACGGAAGTGCAAGAGGAGGAGGCAGTTGCCTCGGTGAGCGGCGGCGGTCAGCGGCTGGCAGTGCTGTACGGCACCAGCCTCGGCACCGCGCGCGATGTGGCGGAAGAGATCGCAGAACGCGCCTCGCTCGACGGCTTCGACACCGTCGTGCGGCCGATGGACGAGAGCTTCGCCAAGGGCCTCGAAGCCGAGGACCGAGTGCTGGTCGTCGTCACCGCCACTTACAATGGCCGCGCGCCGGACAGTGCGATCAATGTCGAAAAGGCGATCGACGCGGGCTTTTTCGCCGGCAAGCAGTGGCCGGAGGCCCGTTTCGCGGTACTGGGCCTCGGCAACTCGCAATGGCCGAACTTCCAGGCTTTCCCCAAGCGTGTAGACGAGACGCTGGAGGCGACCGGCGCGCGCCGTCTCGTCCCTCGCGCCGAGGCCGATGCGGATGGCGATTTCGACGGTGCCATTGCCGCTTTCCTGCGGACGCTTTGGAAGGCGCTCGGCGGGGAGGCCGAACCGTCCGAGGCCAAGCCGAGCCTCAGCCTCAGGGTCGTCGAAGCGCAGGCGATCCGCGCCCAGGCACTCCCCGAACATGCGGCACGGCTGACGATCGTCGATAACCGCGAACTGGTGCGCCCGGCGGATGGCCTATGGGACTTCTCAATCGAGCCGCCCCGCACCTCGACGCGCTTCATCCGCCTGAAGCTGCCGCACGGCGCGAGCTACCGCACGGGCGATCATATCGCGGTCTATGCGCGCAACCGCCCCGACCAGGTCGACCGCGCCCTGAGCCGGCTCGGTGTCTTGGGCGAAACGCAGGTCGAGGTCGGCGGACAGGGCAGCCGCTTCCGTCACCTGCCGATCGGCTCGACCGTCACGGTCCGGCAGCTGCTCACCGATTTCGTCGAGCTGCAGGACCCGGCGCCGCGCCGCGCGCTGGACCTGATCGCGAGCCACACGCGCTGCCCGAACAGCAAGGCGCAGCTCGATGCCATGGCAGCCGACTGGGCGGGCGTGTCGGAGAAGCGCCTGACCGTGCTCGACATCCTCGACGTGGTGCCCGCCGCCGAGCTGCCGCTCGATGCATTCGTCGAGCTCTCGGCCGCGATCGCGCCGCGCTTCTACTCGATCGCGTCCAGTCCGATGGTCTCGCCGGACCATGTCGACCTGATCGTCGGCACGACCCGCGCGCCTGCCTGGTCGGGCCTGGGCGAGCATCAGGGCTTTGCCTCCTCCTACATGCGCGACGTGAGGGCGGGCGATGAGGTGTTCGGCTATGTCCGCTCCCCCAACCCGCCCTTCGCGCCGCCCGCCGACCCGACCGTGCCGATGATCCTGGTGGGCCCCGGCACCGGCTTCGCGCCGCTCCGCGGCTTTCTCCAGGAGCGCGCGGCCCAGCGGGCGCAAGGCACCGCCACCGGCGACATCCTGCTGTTCTTCGGTTGCCGCCACCCCGATCATGACTGGCTTTGCCGCGAGGAGGTCGAGGCCTGGGCGGCGGACGGATTGGTCCAGCCCTTCCTCGCCTTCTCCGCCGTGCCGACCCATCCCTGGCGCTTCGTACAGGATGCAGTGCTGGCGGAGCAGGAGCGGGTCTGGGCCGCGCTTCAGGCCGGCGCGCAGATCTTCGTCTGCGGCGACGGCCGCTACATGGCACCGGCGGTCCGCGAGACGCTGATCGCCATCCACATGCAGCAATCCGGCACCGACCATCAGCACAGCTCCGCCTGGCTGGAGGAACTGATCGAGCAGGGCCGCTACCACCAGGATGTGTTCGGCTTCGGCAAATAGGCGCTAGCGAGGCGCGCGTGCCCTCAACGCTGTTTCGAAGAAGGCGATGCTCTCCTCGAGCACGGGCGCCTTGTCCCTGAATGGCTTGGAGATAGCCATGATCAGGTCGTTGTGCGACCCGCCCTCGTAGATGCGCAGTACGGTCGTCCGGCTGCCGAGCTGGCGTTGCCGAGCCGCCAGCCGAATCGCATTGCGCGGGCGGACGGTCGTGTCGGCGCTGCCGGTCGCCAGCCAGAGCGGCGGCGCGTCCGCCCGGGCAAAGGTGATCGGCTGGGTGGCGAGCGGGTCGGGTGCACGGGACATTGCGTCGATCGAGCGCTTCTTCTCGAACGGGTAGAAGTCATAGGGCCCGGCCAGACCCGCCGCCGCGCGTACCACGTTCGGATCGGCACCGGCCGCGGCCAGGTAGCGGCTGTCCAATGCCAGCATTACGGCGAGATAGGCACCGGCGCTGTGCCCGGCCAGGACGATGCGGCCCGGGTCCCCGCCATGCCGCGCAATATTGTCCTGCGTCCAGCGCACCGCGGCGGCGGCGTCCTCCAGGAAGGACGGAAAGCGCACCTCCGGCACCAGGCGATAGTCTGGCACGACCACGACGAAGCCGCGCGCCGCATAGGCTTTGGCGACGAAGCCATATTCCTCGCGCGCGCCCTTGGCCCAGCCACCGCCATAGAAGAAAACCAGTACTGGCCGGGGCCCGCCGGTGCCGGGTTTCGTCCACACGTCCAGCCGCCCGCGGGGGCCAGCCTTAAATAGCACGCCGCTCGCCACCCGGACGACGCCCGCGTCGCCGGGATACAGGCTGTTCACGACATCGAGGCCCTTGGGAGGCGAATAGAGATAGAGGCCGCCGGCGCCGACCAGGAGCGCCGCAAGCAGGATTAGGACGATACGAACGGCTCTGCGCATGATGCTTCTTCCCCGACCCGCCGTCTGTCGACACCGAAAGAAGAAGGGCGTCAATGCCGGTCCCGGCGCTTGCGCTTTGCCGTCGCGCCGCACAGACTCCGGCGCGACTCGAAGGGGGACGTGTTGGGGGCACCGGCGTTCGACGAGATGACAGGGATCGCCGGCGACGTGCGGTCGCCCTATGCCCTTGTCGATCGCTGGCTGGCAGAGGCTGCTCCCGATTATCTCCAGACCCGCCGCGCCCAGGCCGAGCTCTTCTTCCGCCGTATCGGCATCACCTTCGCGGTCTATGGCGATGCCGACGCCGACGAGCGGCTGATCCCCTTCGATATCGTGCCGCGCATCCTCTCCCGCGGCGAATGGTCGCGGCTCGAAGCGGGGCTGATCCAGCGGGTGGCGGCGCTCAACGCCTTTCTCGCCGATGTCTATGGGGCCCAGGATATCCTGCGCGCCGGCATCATTCCGGAGGATTTGGTGCTCCGGAACCCGCAATACTGCCTGCCGGCAATTGGCCTCAAACCCGTGCACGGCGTCTACACGCACATCGCCGGCATCGACATCGTGCGCACGGGCCCGGACCAATTCTACGTGCTGGAAGACAATGTCCGTACGCCGTCAGGCGTGTCGTACATGCTGGAGAACCGGGAGGTCATGCTGCGGCTGATGCCGGAGCTGATCGACCGGCACCGGGTCGCACCTGTGGAAGACTATCCCGAGACCCTGCTGGCGACGCTGCGATCAGTGGCGCCGCCACGCTGCAAGGGCGACCCGACCGTGGCGGTTCTCACTCCAGGCTTCCACAATTCGGCCTATTACGAACACAGCTTCCTGGCCGACAAGCTGGGCGTGGAGTTGGTCGAGGGGTCGGACCTGGAGGTGCGCGACGACATCCTGTTCATGCGCACCACGGAGGGCCCGAAGCGGGTGGACGTGCTCTACCGCCGCGTCGACGACGCCTTTCTCGATCCGCTCGTTTTCCGGCCGGACTCGGTGCTGGGCGTCGCGGGCATGATCGCCGCGCATGCAGCCGGCAACCTCACCATCGCCAACGCGATCGGCACGGGCATCGCCGACGACAAGGCGATCTACAGCTACATGCCCGAGATCGTGCGCTTCTACACCGGCGCCGACCCACTGATCGAGAATGTGCCCACCTGGCGTTGCCGCGAGCCAGAGGCGCTTGGCTATGTGCTGGCGCACCTGCCGGAGCTGGTGGTCAAGGAAGTGGACGGGTCAGGCGGTTACGGCATGTTGGTCGGGCCACACGCATCGAGCGCCGAGATCGAGCGCTTCGCCGCCAAGCTCCGCGCCAATCCCGACCGGTTCATCGCCCAGCCGACGCTTGCCCTCTCAACCTGCCCGACGCTCTGCGACAGCGGCATCGTGCCGCGCCATGTGGACCTTCGCCCGTTCATCCTGACCGGCGCCAAAGGCACCCGCATCGTGCCGGGTGGGCTCACCCGCGTCGCGCTGAAGCCAGGTTCGCTGGTCGTGAACTCCAGCCAGGGAGGTGGCACCAAAGACACGTGGGTGCTGGATGATTGAGGCCGCTCTTCTTCACCCTCTCCCCTCCGGGGAGAGGGCAGGTCGCGCAGCGACCGGGAGAGGGGATGTGCTTGCCGACTCTGCCCCTCTCCCTGGCTTGCTTTGCAAGCCGTCCCTCTCCCCAGAGGGGAGAGGGTAAGCCATGCTCTCCCGCACCGCCGCCTCGCTCTACTGGACCGGCCGCTATATCGAGCGCGCCGACTTCACGTCGCGGCTGGTCGACGCCACCATGCGGCTGGCGGCGCTGCCGTCCAGCTATGGCGGGGACGTCGGCGCCTGGGGCGGAGCACTGGCAGCGGCTGGCGCGGCTGGCGAATACGCCGCCGCCTACCCCGATCTCGTGGAGGCCGACGCCTGTCAGTTCCTTTCGCTCGACCCGGGCAATCCCTCTTCGATGCGGTGCTGCATCGAGCGGGCACGCAACAATGCCCGTGCCGTCCGGACGGCGATTACGGCCGAGGCCTGGGAGGCGATCAACTCGGCCTGGCTCGATCTCCAGCGTTACGGCGTGCGGCTCGACAGTCGCATCATGCTCAACCGGCTGCTTGACGCCATCAAGGCGGCGGCCCTGGCCTTTGACGGCGCGATTCACCGCACGATGCTGCGCCACGACAGCTACTGGTTCCTGCGGCTGGGCGCGACGATCGAGCGGGCCGACAACACCGCGCGGCTGCTCGACGTCAAATATCATCTGCTGCTGCCCCGCGACGAGCCGGTGGGCGGCAGCCTCGACTATTTTCAATGGACCACGATCCTGCGGACCGTCTCGGCGCTCACCGCCTATCGCCACGTCTATTTCGACAGCGTGAAGCCGTGGCTTGTGGCGGACCTGCTGATCCTCAACACCCAGATGCCGCGCTCGCTCGCGGCCTGTGCGAATAACTCCGTGCGTTATCTCGACCAGCTGGCCCAGGCGAGCGGCCGGCGCGGTCCGGCGCACCGCCAGGCCGTGCGCATCGCCAACCGCATCGGCCAGGCCGACATCACCGGCATCTTCAAGAGCGGGCTGCACGAGGAAATTCAGGATTTCCTGCATGAAAACAACAAGCTCGGTGCGCTGATCGCCGAACAGTATCTGTTCTGATGCAGATCAGGATCCACCACCGCACCACCTACAAATACCAGTCGCCGGCCGCCGGCCTGGTGCAGGCGCTGCGGCTCACGCCGGCCGATCATGACGGCCAGCACATCGCGGACTGGCGCGTCGATGTGGATGTGGACGGCGCGTTTCGGGAAAGCCGCGATGCCTTCGGCAATCATGTGACGATGTTCTATGCCGAGCGTCCGGAGAGCGCGATCACGGTGACGGTGACCGGACTTGCCATGACCAGCGACACGAGCGGGATGATCCGCGCGAGCGAGCCGCTGCCCCCGGCCGTGTTCCTGCGCTCCACTCCGCTGACCGCACCCGAGCCGCCCGTTCAGGCACTTGCCGAGCGCTTTCGCGGCCATGATCCGCTCGACGCGCTGCACCGGCTCTGCGCCGCGATCTACGGCGACTTGCGCTTCGATGTGGACGCGACGGACGCGACCACCACCGCCGCCGAGGCGCTCGCGGCCGGGCACGGCGTTTGCCAGGATTTCGCCCACGTCTTCATCGCGGCCGCGCGCCTGCTCGGGCTGCCCGCCCGCTACGTGTCGGGCCACCTCGCCCGGGCCGAGCATATGCAGCAGGATGCGGCCCATGCCTGGGGCGAGGCGCTGGTGCCTGAGCTCGGCTGGGTCGCGTTCGACCCCGCAAACGGCATCTGCGCGACGGACGCCTATGTGCGGGTGGCGATCGGCCTCGACTATCTCGACGCAGCGCCGATCCGCGGCGCGCGCCGGGGCGGGGGACTGGAACAGCTTTCAGTCGCGGTGCACGCCGGCGCCGCGCAGCAGCAGACACAGAGTTGAAGGGGGACGCGGTGACCTATTGCATCGGAGTGCTGGTTCGCGACGGGCTGGTGATGATTGCCGACACGCGCACCAATGCGGGCGTCGACAACATCTCGCAGTACAAGAAGCTGCGGCTGATGGGGGAGGACGGACGGCGGTTCATCGCGATCGCCTCGGCAGGCAGCCTGTCCACTACGCAGGCGGCGATTCACCGGATGAAGCAGGGCGTGCCGAACCCGGAAACGGGCGAGCTCGACACGCTTGAGAACGCGCCCGACATCTTCACGGCCGCGCTGGCCTGCGGCCGCGCGATCCAGGCCGCGCGCGCGTCGATGGAGAGTCTCGAATCCTCCGGCATCAACTTCGATGCGAGCCTGTTGGTCGGCGGATCGATCGGCGGCGAGAAGACGCGGCTGTTCCTCGTCTATTCGCAGGGCAACATCATCGAGTGCGGGCAGGACACGCCCTACCTGCAGATCGGCGAACTCAAATATGGCAAGCCGATCCTGGACCGCGCGTTGACCTTCGAGACGAGCCTGGAGGACGCGCTGAAAATCGGGCTGCTCTCCTTCGACGCGACGATGCGATCGAACCTGGCGGTGTACCACCCGCTCGACATCGTCATCGCCCGCAACGGCCAGACCAAGCCGGAGCTGGTCAAGCGCATCAATGAGACCGACCCCTATTTTCAGGATCTTTCGCGCCGCTGGTCGGAGGCTCTATCGCAAGCCGCATCAGAGATACCGCCGCCGAACTATCAATGACCTCTCCGATCGGGAGAGGTGAGTTGCGGTTGCGGCACAACTCCGGCTAGCGTTCCACGAAACAGGAGAGCCGGATGCAGCAGCTGAGCGGGCAGGACGCGAGCTTCGTTTATCTGGAGACGCCGCACACGCCGATGCACATCGGATCGGTCGGCATTTACGATCCCTCGACGGCGCCAGGTGGCTTCGTCCGCTTCAAGGACATCCTCGATTTCGTCGGCAGCAGGCTGGGCGGGGCGCGCAGCTTTCGCCAGCGACTCGTGCGCCTGCCGCTCGACATGGATCACCCTTATTGGATCGAAGACCCCGACTTCGACATCGAATACCACATCCGCCACATCGCGCTGCCCAAGCCGGGAGACTGGCGCCAGCTCTGCATCCAGGTGGCACGGCTCCACTCGCGCCCGCTCGATCTCTCCAAACCGCTTTGGGAGTTCATCATCGTCGAGGGCCTCGACAACATCGAGGGCCTGCCGCCTGGCTGTTTCGCGCTGGTGGCGAAGGTTCATCACGCCGCGATCGACGGCATGTCGGGCGTGGAAATGTCCGCAGCGATTCACGACCTTTCACCCGACAAGCCCAACCGGATCGCGAACGACAACTGGAAGCCAGACGACCTGCCCGGCGTCTCCGACCTGCTGATCAAGGGCTATTTTAACGCGCTCCGGAAACCGCTTCAGCTTGCCGAGACGATGGCACGGGGGATGCCCGGTCTCGCACGCCTGGGTCAGAGCGTGTCCAAGGGCGACGTCTCGATCCAGAACCAGCGGCTTGCACCCAAGACGCGGCTGAACGGCAAGGTCGGGCCGCACCGGGTGTTCGACGCTGTGCCGATGCCGCTCGCCGACATCCGCGCGATCAAGGATGCGGTGCCGGGTGCGACCGTGAACGACGCGATCCTGGCGGTGGTCGGCGGCGGTCTGCGGCACTATCTGCAGGCGCGGGGCGAGCTGCCGGCCGACAGCATGACGGCCATGGCGCCGATCTCCGTCCGCGCTGAGGGGGAGAAGGCGGCGCTCGGCAACCTCGTCTCGGCGATGGTGGTCGGCCTCGGCACCCACATCGCCGATCCGCTGGAGAGGCTCCGCTATGTGCATGGCGAGGCGGTGAACTCCAAGGCGCTGACCAACGCGGTGGGCGCGCGCACCCTGACCGACTACAGCCAGCTGATGCCCGCCGGCCTGTCCGGCATCGCGGCCCGCCTCTACACGCGGCTGGGCGCCGCCAACCAGCATGCACCCGTCTTCAACACGGTCGTGACCAACGTGCCCGGCAGCCGCGTGCCGCTCTACTTCGCCGGCGCGAAGATGGTGGGAATGTATGGCCTGGGACCGATCTTCGACTCGATGGGGCTGATCAACACCATCTATTCCTATGTCGACACGATCGCGATCAGCTTTACCGCCGATCGCGACATGATGCCTGACCCCGACGCCTATGCGGCGGGCATCCGGCAGGCGTTCGAGGAACTGAAAACGGCAGCGGCGCCGCCGTCTGCCAAGCCAGCGAAAGGAGCACAACATGCTTGAACCCGACAAGATGAAAGCTGCCGGCGATGCCGTGCGCGAGGGCGCCACCAAGGCCGCGGAAAACAGCGCTGCCTTGAGCATGAAGGTCATCGACCATGCCGAGGAAAATACGCGCTCGGCCTTCGCCGCCCTGCGCGCGGCCGCCAAGGCCGGCGGTGTCACGGAGCTGATGCAGGTTCAGTCCGAATATGTCCGCGACCAGGGCACCCGCAGCATGAACCAGGTGCGCGAGATCGGCGAGCTGATCGCCCAGTTCGGCAAGCAGGCAATGTCGGGCATGACAGGCAAGAAGGACGGTTAACCGGCGCTTCACTCCTTGACTCGGCGGGGCCGCCGCGTAGGGCCCCGCCCATGCCCGTCGTCCGCATCACCCCCCGGCGCTTCCAGGATGCGCGCGGCTGGTTCAGCGAAACCTGGCAGCGTGATCGCTATGCCGCGGCCGGCATCGATGTCGATTTCGTGCAGGACAACCATTCCTATTCGCGGCCTGTCGGCACGCTGCGCGGCATCCACTTTCAGACGCCGTCGTTCGCCCAGGCGAAGCTCGTCCGCTGCCTTCGTGGCCGTATCTGGGACGTGGCTGTCGACCTGCGCGCCGGCTCGCCCACCTACGCCAAGTGGGTGGCGGCGGAGCTGACGGCGGACCGTGGCGAGCAGCTGTTCGTGCCCGCGGGTTTCGGCCACGCTTTCTTGACCCTCGAGCCGGACACCGAGGTCGCCTACAAGGTCGATGCCTTCTACGCGCCGGAGTGCGACGCTGGCATTGCTTGGGACGATCCCGAGCTTGCGATCGACTGGCCGCTGCCCGGCACCGCGCCCGAGCTGTCGGACAAGGATGCCAGGCTGCCGCGGCTCAAGGATTTCGTCAGCCCCTTTGCCTATGACGGGCACCCTCTCGAACTGCTGGACGCATAATGGCTCGTATTCTCGTGACCGGCGGCGCCGGCTTCATCGGCTCGGCATTGGTGCGGCACCTGGTGGCGAACACCGATCACGAGGTGCTGAACGTCGATGCCCTCACTTATGCCGGCAACCTGTCGTCTCTGGAGCCGGTGGCGCAATCCAACCGCTATCGCTTCGCCAAGGCGGACATCTGCGATCGCGAGCGGATCGCGGCCCTGATCGCCGAGTTCTGCCCGCAAGTGATCACCCACCTGGCCGCCGAAAGCCATGTCGATCGCTCGATCGACGGTCCTTCCGCCTTCATCCAGACCAATCTGGTCGGCACCTTCTCGATGCTGTCGGCGGCGCTCGATTACTGGCGCGGGCTCGACGAGGCAGAGCGGCAGGCCTTCCGCTTCCACCACATCTCGACCGACGAGGTGTTCGGCGCGCTGGGGGATGATGGCTTCTTCACCGAAGAGACGCCCTACGACCCGCGCTCGCCTTATTCGGCGTCGAAGGCGGGTTCGGATCACCTCGTCTCCGCCTGGCACCACACCTACGGCCTGCCGGTCCTGATCACCAATTGCTCGAACAATTACGGGCCGTATCACTTCCCCGAAAAGCTGATCCCGCTGATGATCATCAAGTGTCTCTCGGGGGAGGCGCTGCCGGTCTATGGCAAGGGCGCGAACGTTCGCGACTGGCTGTATGTCGACGATCATGTACGCGCGCTCACCACCGTCTTTGAGCGCGGCACGCCGGGCGAGAGCTATATGGTCGGCGGCCGCTCCGAGCGGACCAATCTGGCGGTGGTGGAAACCATCTGCGACACGCTGGACCGCATCCGCCCGCGCGCCGACGGAAGATCGTACCGCGAGCAGATCAGCTTCGTCGCCGACCGGCCGGGCCACGACTTCCGCTATGCGATCGACGCGTCCAAGCTGGAGCGGGAGCTCGGCTGGCGCCCCCAAGAAAGCTTCGAGTCCGGCATCGACAAGACGATCCGCTGGTATCTCGACAATGAAAGCTGGTGGCGGCCGATCCTGGAGCGGAACTATTCGGGTGAACGGCTGGGCCTGAAGGCGGTCGGGTGAAGCCGATCCTGGTCACCGGCGGCACCGGCCAGGTCGGGACAGCGCTGCGTCGGCTGGGGCCTCGCTTCGGCGTGGAGATCGTCGCACCGGAGCGGGCCGCTCTCGACCTCGCGGACTCCTGCTCCATCGAGCGGATGCTGGGCGATCGGGACTGGAGCGCGGTGATCAACTGCGCGGCCTATACAAGCGTGGACAAGGCCGAGAGCGAACCGGACCTGGCGCACGCGGTCAACGCGGTCGCGCCGGAGATCATCGGCAAGGTGACCGCCGCCCGGGGGCTCCGCCTCCTGCACGTCTCCACCGACTATGTGTTCGATGGGTCTAAGGCCGGCTTGTACGAGGAGGATGATCCCGTCGCGCCTCTCGGCGTCTATGGCGCGTCGAAGGAGGCGGGAGAGGCGGCGATCCGCGTGTCGAACGCAGATCACGTCATCCTCCGCACTGCCTGGGTGGTGAGCCCCTGGGGACAGAATTTCGTGAAGACCATGCTGCGTGTCGGGCCGGAGCGTGGCAAGCTGCGTGTCGTCAACGACCAGCGCGGCTGCCCGACCTCCGCCCACGACATCGCCGAGACGCTGCTGACGAGCGCGACGAAGGACGGCGCGGCCGGGACGTATCACTTCGTCAACGCTGGCGAAGCGACCTGGTGCGAGCTGGCCCGCTTCGTCTTCGAGCGTGCGGCCCTCGACGTGGAGGTCGAGGCGATCACAACGGATCAGTATCCGACGCCGGCCAAGCGCCCGGCCAATTCGCGCCTGTCCACTGCCAAGCTACGGCAGACCTTCGGCATCGCGCCGCGGCCTTGGCAGGAGGCTGTCGGCGAGGTTGTCGACGCACTCGTAAGGGGGGAATAGTGAAGGGCATCATCCTGGCCGGCGGCTCCGGCACGCGGCTCCATCCGGCGACGCTGGCCATCAACAAGCAGCTGCTGCCGATCTACGACAAGCCGATGATCTATTATCCCGCCTCGGCCCTGATGATGGCCGGTATCCGGGACATCCTGATCATCTCCAGCCCCGAATATCTCGACAACTACCGCCGCCTGTTCGGATCGGGCGAGCAGTTCGGGCTCAACATCGACTATGCGGTGCAGCCCAGGCCCGAAGGCCTGGCGCAAGCCTTTCTGATCGGCGAGCCCTTCCTGGCGGGTGGCCCAGGCGCGCTGGTGCTGGGGGACAACATCTTCTTCGGCGCTGGCCTGGGCAATCTGATGCAGAGCGCCCGCAGCCGCACCAAGGGCGCCACCGTCTTCGCCTATCATGTCGAAGACCCGACGGCCTATGGCGTGGTCGAGCTGGACGGCGAGGGCCGGGCGCTCTCCATCGAGGAGAAGCCGAACACGCCGAAATCGAGCTGGGCAGTGACCGGCCTCTATTTCTACGACGAGCGCGTGACGGAGTTCGCCAAGGCGGTGAAGCCGTCGGCGCGCGGCGAGCTCGAAATCACCGACCTGAACCGCATGTACATGGAAGCGGGCGAGCTGTTCGTGGAGCGGATGGGCCGCGGCTTCGCCTGGCTCGACACCGGCACGCACGACAGCCTGCTTGAAGCCAGCGAGTTCGTCCGAACGCTCCAGAAGCGCCAGGGCGTCCAGATCGCCAGCCTCGAAGAGATCGCGTTTCACCAGGGCTGGATCGATACCAACCAGCTGCGCGAGCGCGGGCGGTTGTTCGAGAAGACGGCCTATGGCCGCGCGCTACTGGAGCTAGCCGACGGCCGCTGAGTCGCACCAGGGCCGCCGCCGGCCTTCATAGCGGCGGGCGAGGCCTTCCCGCACGAGCTGGTCGCCCACCGAACGGCCGCGCACCAGCACCACCCGCAGCTTGCGCCCATAGCGGTCCTCGTCACGCCCGCTCGCCTGCAGCTCGAAAGGCTGGGCCAGCAACTGCCGCAGCCTTTCTGTCGCGCGGGCGCCGAGCTCGGCCTCATACGCACACCGGGCGGGGTGCGTCTCCGGCGTGTCGATGTCGAGGATGCGGATGCGCTCGCCGGCAAAGTCGAACGTATCGCCATCGATCACCCGGACCGCTACGCTGCGCGACGGAGCGGCGACTGCAACGGTACCGAGCGCCGCCAGCGCGGCCACAAGACTGAAAATGCCCATCCCACAGGTTTGCGGGAGGGGTGCTTAATCGTGGCGGAAGCGGTTTGGTTAACTGCGGCTGGTCATCGTCTCCGGCCGGACCACGCGGTCGAACGTCGCGGCGTCGACCAATGCGAGTGCCAGGCCAGCCTCGCGCAGGGTCAGCCCTTCGGCATGCGCATGCTTGGCGATCCTCGCGGCATTGTCATAGCCGATCTCCGGGGCGAGCGCGGTCACCAGCATCAGCGATCGGTCGACCAGCTCGGCGATGCGGGTGCGGTCGGGTTCGGTGCCCTCCACCATGCGCGCGGCGAAGCTCTCCATGCCGACGCTCAGCAGGTGGATCGAGCGCAGCACGGCCGCGCCGATCATCGGCTTGAAGACGTTCAGCTCCAGATGCCCCTGCAGCCCGCCGATCGTCACGGCAGTGTGGTTGCCCATCACCTGCGCGGCGACCATGGTCAGCATCTCGGCCTGAGTCGGATTGACCTTGCCCGGCATGATCGAGCTGCCGGGTTCGTTCGCCGGCAAGTCGAGTTCGCCGAGGCCTGAGCGCGGGCCGGAGCCAAGCAGGCGTATGTCGTTGGCGATCTTGGTGAGCGAAACGGCCAGCACGTTGAGAGCGCCGGACAGCTCCACCAAGGCGTCGTTCGCCGCCAGCGCCTCGAACTTGTTCTCGGCGGTGGTAAACTCCAGTCCCGTGATCGCGCTGACCTCCGCCGCGAAGGCCTCCCCGAACCCCTCCGGGGCGTTGAGGCCGGTGCCGACGGCGGTGCCGCCCTGCGCCAGTTCGTAGATGTCGGCGGACGCACCCGCGATCCGGCCGCTCGCCTTGGCGATCTGCGTTGCATAGCCCGAGAATTCCTGGCCGAGCGTCAGCGGCGTCGCATCCTGCAGGTGCGTGCGGCCGATCTTGACGATGTCGTCCCACGCCCCGACCTTGGCCGTGAGCGCCGCGAGCAATCGGTCGAGCGCAGGCTCCAGCTGATCTCGCAGCGCCAGCGCAGTCGCAATGTGCAGCGCGGTCGGGAAGCTGTCGTTAGACGACTGGCTCATGTTCACATGATCGTTCGGGTGCACCGGAGTCTTGCCGCCGCGCGTTCCCGCAAGCCGCTCGTTCGCGATACCGGCGATCACCTCGTTCACGTTCATGTTGCTCTGCGTGCCGGAGCCGGTCTGCCAGATAACCAGCGGGAACTGATCGTCGAAGCGACCGGCGGCGATGTCGGCCGCCGCCGCTTCGATCGCATCGGCAAGCTCGGCCGCGAGCCCATGGCCCCGGTTCACCCTCGCCGCCGCTTGCTTCACGATCGCCAGCGCGCGAATGATGCCGATCGGCATGCGTTCTCTGTCGCCGAACGGGAAGTTCTCGATCGAGCGCTGGGTCTGCGCCCCCCAATAGGCTTGCGCGGGCACCTCGATCGGCCCGATGCTGTCGGTTTCGGTGCGAGTCTCGGTCATGCTGATGTCACCTTCCGCGGCAAGACGGTGATATGGACAGGCTCTGGCTGATCACCAACCCGCATTCCGGCTCCGCGGCTCCGGAAAAATGCGAAGCCATCGAGGCGGTGTGCGAGGAGCGCGGGCTGAGCTGGGCCGGCCGGACGCGCTTTCCCGATGAGCCGCTGCCCGGCCCGGCCGTCTTGGGCGATGCCGATACGGTGGTGCTGTTCGCCGGCGATGGCACGATCAACGCGGCGGTGCGGCGGCTCGAAGGCTGGGACGGCGACGTGCTGATCCTGCCCGGCGGGACCATGAACATGCTCGCCAAACGCCTGCACGCGTCGATGGACCCGCACGAGATCATCCAAGCCGCGCACCAAGAGCGGCAGACGACCAGCCTCTCTTTTGTGGAGGCAGGAGAGGCGCGCGCCTTTGTGGGGATGATCGCCGGGCCGATAACGGCCTGGGCAGAGGCGCGGGAGACCGTCCGGGAGGCGCACCTCGGCGAGCTCCCGGTCAAGGCTGCTGAGGCGTGGACCGCCAGCTGGGAGGGAGAGGTCGCCCTGCATGACGGCGAGCGCCTGCTGGGCCGCTACCGATCCGTCTTTGCGGAGCCGCGGGACGGCGGTCTTGCCGTCACCGGGATCGCGGCCGAGCGCATCGCCGACCTCGCCAGGCTCGGCTGGGCCTGGGCCACCGGCGACTGGCGGCAGGCCGGCAACGTGGACGAGACGCTCACCGGGGCGGCGCTCCTGAGCAGCGAGGGCGGCGTGCAGGCGCTGTTCGACGGCGAGCCGGTCACGCTCGACAGCCCCGCCACCCTGCGGTCAGGGGAAAGCCAGCTCAGCTTCCTAACGACGCGCTAATCTAAGCGTCCTCGAGCACCCGCACGCGCACCGTCTGGAGGAGCGTTTCTGGCTGCAGGCACGCCGGCAGTGGCTTGGGCGCAGGCGCAAAGCGTTCCTCAGGTGGCGGCTCGTCGCCCCCGGCCTTGAAGGTCGGAAGGTGCAGCAGCTCCCAGATGGCGAATGCGAGGGGACACCCAAAGGTCAGCATCCCGCTCAGCAACACGAAGGTCAGAGGCGACACGGGTTCGGCTCCGGAGCTAATCCGAAAGGGAGGCTGTGCCGTCGATTGGTTCGAGTCAAGCGTAGCGGGTGCGCACGCGTCTTCCTCGCCATCATCGGAGGAGCGCAGCGACGAAGCAACCCAGGGGTCACAGACGCCGACCTGGATTGCTTCGCTTATGCTCGCAATGGCGAGTGGGTTCAAACCGGCCGGTTGAAGCGTTCCTTCTTCTCCGCCTTCTGCTTCAGCAGGGGCGCAACCTTGAAGCCGTGCTTCTCTAGGCCCGCGACGATCTTGTCGGCGCCCTCATGGTCGGCCCAGAGCATCGGGCCGCCGCGATAGACGGGCCAGCCATAGCCGTAGATCCAGACCACATCGATGTCGGACGCGCGCTGGGCGATGCCTTCCTCAAGGATCAGCGCGCCTTCGTTGACCATCGGGTAGAGGGTGCGCTCGACGATCTCCTCATCGCTGACCTGGCGCTTGGTGACGCCCTCCTTGGCGGCGAAATCGTCGATGATCTTCTGGACGTCCGCGCTGGGCGACGGGCGGCGCTTCTCGTCATAATCGTAGAAGCCCTTGCCCGTTTTCTGGCCCCAGCGGCCCTGGGCGGCGAGCGCATCGCGGATACTCTCGATGCGGTTCGGGTCGCGGTGCCAGCCGATGTCAACGCCGGCCAGGTCCGCCATCTGGAACGGGCCCATCGGCATGCCGAACTCGACATGCACCTTGTCGATCTGTTCCGGCGTCGCGCCTTCCATCAGCAGCTTGGTGGCCTCGACCTGGCGCGGCTGCAGCATGCGGTTGCCGATGAAGCCGAAGCAGACGCCCGAGACGACCGCGACTTTCCCGATCTTCTTGGACAGCGCCATCACCGTCGCGAGCACGTCGGGCGCGGTCTTGGCGCCGCGCACAACCTCGAGCAGCTTCATGACATTGGCCGGCGAGAAGAAGTGCATGCCGAGCACGTCCTGCGGCCGGCTGGTCGCCGCGGCGATCTCGTCGACGTTCAGATAGGAGGTGTTGGACGCGAGAATCGCGCCTTGTTTCGCGATCTTGTCGAGCTTGGCGAACGTCTCCTTCTTGACGTCCATATTCTCGTAAATGGCCTCGATGATCAGGTCGCAATCGGCGAGGTCTTCGAGGTTCAGCGTGGGCGTCAGCGCGCCCATATACTGCTCGACCTGCTCCGGCTTGAACCGCCCCTTCGCGGCGGACGCGTCATAGTTTTTGCGGATAACGCCGACGCCGCGATCGAGATTCTCCTGCGCGGCCTCGACGATAGTGACTGGGATGCCGGCCTGGAGAAAGTTCATCGAAATGCCGCCGCCCATCGTGCCGGCGCCGATCACGCCGACCTTCTTGATGGGGCGAAGCTGGATGTCCTCGGGGATGCCGTCGATCTTGGCGGCCTGGCGCTCGGCGAAAAAGATGTGGCGCTGAGCCGCAGACTGCGTGCCCATCATCAGCATCATGAACTCCTGCCGCTCGAAGGCGATGCCCTGGTCGAAGGGCAGCTCGACGGCGGCCTGGACGCAGCGCAGGTTCGCGGCCGGCGCATCGAAGCCGCGAAACTTCTTCGCGTTCTCGGTTGCGAACGTCTGGATGAAGGCGGGGTCGCCATGCACGGCGAGTTCGCGGCTGCGGCGGGGCTCGACCCCCACCACGCCCTTGGCGAACTCGAGCGCGGCTTCGAGCAGCTGGCCTTCCTCGGCAATGCGATCGACGAGACCCACGGCCTCGGCTTTCTTGGCCAGGACCGGGTTGCCGGTCGCGCACATCTCGGCCGCGGCTTCGATGCCGGCGACCCGCGGCAGGCGCTGGGTGCCGCCGGCGCCGGGCAGCAGGCCGAGCTTCACCTCGGGTACCCCGAGCTTCGCCGAAGGAACGGCGACGCGATAGTGGCAGCCCAGCGCCACTTCGAGCCCGCCGCCGAGCGCAGTGCCGTGAATGGCGGCGACCACCGGCTTCTTCGCCGCCTCGATCTTGTCGACCACGGCCGGCAGCATCGGCTCTACCGGCGGGCGGCCGAACTCGGTGATATCGGCGCCGGCGAAAAAGGTGCGGCCCTCGCAGCGGATCACTGCGGCCTTGATCTCGTCGTCCTGCTCCAGCTGGTCGATGGCGGCCGCCAGCCCCTGTCGCACGGCGGCGCCGAGCGCGTTTACCGGCGGGTTGTTGGAGGTGACGATCAGGATGCCGTCGCGAACTTCGGTGGTGATGGGGTTCGTCATATCAAACTCCTAAGCATCTAATCACCGTTCGCTTCGAGCGAAGTCGAGAAGCGTATCTCGACTTCGCTCGATACGAACGGACAAGGGTTACGCTGCGGTCTTGCCCGTCTCCTGACGGGTCACGGGATGGGATGAGGAGAGGCCTCCATCGACGGCGATGGACTGGCCGTTAACGTAGGACGCCTCGTCGGAGGCGAGAAATAGCGCCATGTTGGCGATCTCGTCCGGCTGACCGGCGCGGCGGAGCGGATTGAGGCGGCCGATCTTGTCGGTCACGCCCTTCTCCGTCGCATAGTCAAAGGCGCGCTGGGTCATGCCGGTCTGAATGAGGCCGGGGCAGATGGCGTTGACGCGAACGCCAGTCGCCGAAAGCTGCTGCGCCGCCGTCATGACCAGGTTGATCACGCCGGCCTTCGACGCCGAATAATGCGCTCCGCCCGCGCCGGAGCGGATACCGGCGACAGAGGCCGTACAGATGATCGAGCCGCCGCGGCCCTGCTCCATCATGAGCCGCCCGGCATGCTTGATCATCAGCCAGGGGCCGATCAGGTTGACCTGGAGCAGCTGTTGCCATTCTTCGACCGTCAGATCGAAGATGCCGGGCAGCCCGCCCGAGACACCGGCGTTTGCAAAGGCGATGTCGAGTCCGCCGAACCGCTCGGTTGCGGCGGCAACGAGCGCCTGCACATCGGATTCAGAGCCAGCGTCCATCTGCACCCCATGCACGTCGCCGCCGATCATCGACGCCGTCTCGTGCACGCCGTCCGACTTGTCGCCGATCACCAGCCTGGCGCCCTCGGCCGCGAACCGGCGCGCGGTGGCCCGGCCGATGCCTGAGCCCGCGCCGGTGATGATGGCGACCTTGCCTGCGAGCCTCATACTCCGAACTCCGGTTTGGTTGAGCGTGTCGAAGCCCTCCCTTCCTGTTCACCGACGGCCAAGAAGAAAGAAGGAAAGCCCTTCGACAGGCTCAGGGATGTCGGAAGAAGGGGGCAAGTCATATCGTCTGGCCTCCGTCGATCACGATCGTCTGACCGGTCATGAAGGAGCCCGCGGGAGCGGCGAGGAAGACAGCGGCGCCGGCGATCTCGTCCGGTTCGCCGATGCGCTTCAAGGGGGCGCCCTGGGTCGAGCGCTTCAGCGTCTCGGGATTCTCCCACAAAGCGCGGGCGAAGTCGGTACGTATCAGGCCTGGCGCGATGCAGTTCACGCGCACATTGTCCGGTCCGAACTCGTGCGCCAGGTTCCGCGCAAGCTGCATGTCGGCGGCCTTCGAGATGGCATAGGCGCCGATCACCGGCGTGCCGCGCAGGCCCCCAATCGACGAAATGATCACGATCGCACCGTCCCGCCGCGCCCGCATCTCGGGCGCGACCATCGCGATCAGCCAGTGGTTCGAGACGATGTTGTTGTCGAGGATCTTGCGGAACTGCTCGTCCGCGATCCCCTCCTGCGGGCCGTAATAGGGGTTGGAGGCGGCGTTGCAGACGAGGATGTCGATCTGCCCGAACGCGCGGCGGGTCTCGTCCACCAGCTGCTGGAGGCCGGCCTTGTCCGAGATGTTCGCGGCAACCGCGATCGCCTTGCCGGGATGGCGCGCGTTGATCTCGGCGGCGGCGGCATCGCACGCGTCCTGCTTGCGGCTGGAAATGACGACATTGGCGCCATGCTCGGCCATGCGCTCCGCAATCGCCTTGCCGATGCCGCGCGAGGAACCGGTGATGATCGCTGTTTTGCCCGAGAGGTCGAAGAGTTCACCCATTACTTAGCCCCTGCGAGTTGCGCGAAATGCCAGGACGCCGCTGCCAGGCCGGGCACGCGCGCGGCGGTCGCTGCGGCCTGCGGCGAGCTCGCCGTCCCATCGACGATCCGCTTCTTAATGCCCTGGACGATGCCGGTCAGCCGGAACAGATTATAGGCGAAATACCAGTTGAGGTCCGGCACGCCGTTGCGGCCGGTCGCGGCGCAATAGCGTTCGACCGCCTGTGCGATGGTCGGAATGCCGAGCGCCTCATAGTCGAGGCCCTTCACGCCTGAGCGGCCTTCCGGCTCCGTCACCCAGTTCATCAGGAAGTAGGAAAAGTCCGCGAGCGGATCGCCCAGCGTCGACAGCTCCCAGTCGAGCACCGCGACGACGCGGTCTTCCGAGCCATGGATGATCATGTTGTCAATGCGGTAATCGCCATGGACGATGGAGACGCGGTCCTGTTGCGGCAGGGTGGCGGGAAGCCACTCGATCAGCCGGTCGACGTCCGGAATCGTCTCCGTCTCGGAAGCCCGATACTGCTTGGTCCAGCGCGCGACCTGGCGCTCGAAATAGTTGCCGGGCTTGCCATAGTCGCTGAGGCCCACAGCCTCGTGATCGGTGTTGTGGAGCTGGGCCAGCGTGTCGATCATCGCATGGTAGACGCCGCGCCGCTGCGCGGGCGTGTAGCCGGGCAGCGAGCCGTCCCAGAGGTTCCGCCCCTCCGCCATGCCCATCACGTAGAACATGGACCCGACCACGTCCTTGTCCGTGCATAGGCCGTAGGGTCGCGCGACTGGGAAGCCGGTGGGATACAACGCCGCCTGCACGCGATATTCGCGGTCGACGGCATGCGCCGAAGGCAGGAGCGGGCCGAAAGGCTGGCGGCGGAGCACATAGCTCTGCCCCGGCGTGTCGATGCGGTAGGTCGGGTTCGACTGGCCGCCCTTGAACCGGCTCAGCGTGATCGGCCCGGCGAAGCCCTGGATGTTCGCCGCCATCCATTCGGTCAGTCGCACTTCGTCCAGCCGGTCCTTGTCGGGAACGGGCATGGTGCCGACCATGGAAGTGTCTGCCGTCATGCCCTCACTGTGCTCCGGCGGAGGCCGGAGCCCTGTTCGAGCAACGCTCTGGCCTTCGCCGGAGCACGCGGGAGCAGGCGAGTCATGCGTCGAACACCACCACGGAGCGGGTCGTGTCGCCTTTGCGGAGCTGATCGAAGGCGTGATTGATTTCGGTCAGCGGCACCCGCTCAGCGATGATCGTGTCGAGGTCGAGCATGCCGCGCATGTAGAAGTCGACGAGGCGCGGGATCTCGACCGGGAAGCGGTTGGCGCCCATCAAAGCGCCCTGCAGCTTCTTGCCCGAGAGCAGGTCGAGTGCGGAGAGCCCGGTCTGATAGTCGAGCGGCATCATGCCGAGGATCGTCGCCGTGCCGCCACGCTTCAGCACCTTGACGGCGAGCTCGCCGGATTGCGGCCGGCCGACCGCCTCGATCGCATGATCGACGCCACCCTTAGTCAGCTCGACGATCTCGGCCGCTGCGGTCTGGGAGGCGGAGTCCACCACATCCGTCGCGCCGAGCTTGCGGGCGATCTCGCGCTTTTCGGCCACCGGATCGACGGCGATGATCCGGCCGGCGCCCGCAATCTTGGCGGCGTTCACGACGGCCAGACCGACGCCGCCGCAGCCGACCACTGCGACTGTCTCGCCGGGCGTCACATCGGCCGCGTTGAACACGGCTCCGGCACCCGTCGTGACCGCACAGCCGATCACGCAGGCGCGGTCGAGCGGCATCTCGGGGTCGATGCGGACGCAGGCATGCTCGTGGACAAGCATCTGTTCGGCATAGGCCGACAGGTTCAGCATCTGGCCGACCTCGCGCCCGTCCGGGAAGGTCAGGCGCGGGGGCTCGCCCTTCTTGCGGCGCGTGTCGCCGCCCAGGCACAGCGACATGCGGCCGGTGACGCAGAACTCGCAATGGCCGCAAAAGGCGCTGAGGCAGGTGACGACCGCGTCGCCCACCTGCACCGTCGTCACTTCCGACCCGACCTGCTCGACGATGCCGGCCGCCTCATGACCGGGAATGGCCGGCAGCGCGTGCGGATAGGCCCCGTCGACGAAATGGAGGTCGGACCGGCAGACGCCGCATGCGGCGGTGCGGATCAGCACCTCGCGCGGACCGGGTTTCGAGACCTGCACGTCCTCGATGCGCAGCTCGGTTTTGGGCTCGAAAAGGACGGCTGCCTTCACCGGGCGAACCTTTCCTTGGCCGCGGCGATCGCTTCCTTGCCGCCATATTTGCCGAACTCGATGCGGGCGATCGAGCGGTTGTGCACCTCGTCGGGGCCGTCGGCGAGCCGCAGTGTGCGCTGACCCGCATACATCTTGGCAAGGCCGGCATCTTCAGAGACGCCAGCGCCGCCCCAGGCCTGGATCGCGTCGTCGATGATGCGCAGCGCCATGCGCGGTGCCGAGACCTTGATCATCGCGATCTCGGCCTGCGCGGCCTTGTTGCCGGCCTTGTCCATCATGTCGGCGGCCTTGAGGCAGAGCAGCCGGTTCATCTCGATGTCGATGCGCGCCTCGGCAACGCGCTGCTCCCACACGCTATGCTCGGCGATGACCTTGCCGAAGGCGACACGGGAGATGAGGCGCTCGCACATCTTGCGCAGCGCCTCCTCGGCCACGCCGATGGTGCGCATACAGTGATGGATACGGCCAGGTCCGAGGCGCCCTTGCGCGATTTCGAAGCCGCGGCCTTCGCCGAGCAGCATGTTCTCGACGGGCACGCGCACGTCCTTGAGCTCGATTTCCATATGTCCATGCGGCGCATCGTCATAGCCGAACACGGGCAGGTGACGGAGGATGGTCACGCCCGGTGCGTCCAGCGGCATCAGGATCATCGACTGCTGCTGGTGGCGGGCGGCCCCGAAGTCGGTCTTGCCCATCACGATCGCGACCTTGCAGCGCGGGTCGCCGGCTCCCGAAGACCACCATTTGCGGCCGTTCAGCACATAATGGTCGCCGTCGCGCTCAATGCGGGTCTCGATGTTGGTGGCGTCGGACGAGGCAACCTGCGGTTCGGTCATCAGGAAGGCGGAGCGGATCTCGCCGTTCATCAGCGGACGCAGCCACTGCTCCTTCTGCTCCCGCGTGCCGTACCGGTGGAACACCTCCATGTTGCCGGTGTCGGGCGCCGAGCAGTTGAAGACCTCGGACGCCCAGCCGATGCGGCCCATCTCTTCGGCGCAGAGCGCATATTCGAGGTTGGTGAGGCCTGGCCCCTCGAACTCAAAGCTGTCGTCCACCGGCACCCGACCGGAGGAGGGCGGCATGAACAGGTTCCAGATGCCGGCCGCCTTGGCGCGCGCTTTCTCTTCCTCGATGACGGGAATGACCTTCCAGCGGTCGCCGGTCGAATGCTGCTCATGGCATTCGTGCATGCGTGGGCGGACATGGCGTTCGATATGCTCGCGGACGCGGTCCCTCCAGTAGGTCTGGCGCTCGGTCAGGTCGAAGTCCATCGCACTCTCCTGGGGCTCTGTTCGGGGCCTTCTAGGCAGGTGTGGGCGGGGCTTTCCAGCCCCAAAGAGTCACGCTTTTCCGCCGCTCTCCGCTGCCGCTACGGCAAGCTTGGCCAGTCGCGCATCATGCTCCGCCTTGCCGAACGGAAAGCGCAGGAAAGTGAGCGCCGCCGCCGTCGAAAGCGCCAGACTGACGATGATGAAGTACGTCGTATACTGATCGAGCACCGGGCCGGGCACGGCGCCGGGCCGCGCCTTGGCGGGGAAGTCGGCGGCCGCGAGGATCAACCCCGTTACGAAGATGCCGACTCCTCCGGAGCATTTCTGCATGAACAGCGCTCCCGCAAAGAACAGCCCCTCCTCACGCCTCCCGGTACGCTCCTCGGAAGCCTCCACGACGTCCGACATCATGGAAGCGCCCAGGATCATCCCGCCCACGCTCATCGCAGTCCCGATCGTCACGAAAATAAGGAAGATCGGCAGCAGATTCGGCGTTCCGGGCTCCGGAAATACACCCGCGAGGCGCAGCACGTACGGCGTCATGTTGATCGCCGCGGCGAAAAAAGTGAGCAGCGCGGCGGCCCGCTTCTTGCCCAAGGCATGGGCGAGCGGCCCGACCAGCAGGAAGGTCAGCACAACGCCCGCGAACAGCGCCATCGAATAGATCAGGAACTGTGTCGGCGCGAACTGCCAGACGAAGCTGAGATTATAATTGGAAATCGCGAAGCCGATCCCCTGCAACGTATAGCCGAACAGCCCGGCGAGCATCAGCAGCAAAAAGGCGCGGTTGGACAACGTATCCTTGATGTCCGTCAGGGTGGCGGAGAACGGCTTGCTCTCGATCCGCTTCGCAGGCGGATGGGCGAGCAGCCGGTGCGTTCCCAAGGCGGAGACGAGCACGGCCAGGGCCATGACGGCAGCGCCCGCAATGCCGTAAAGGCCATAGCCGTTGCGCGCGAGCGGCCCGGACAGGCCACCAACGGGCGGGGCGAGGAAAAAGCCATAGGCCGCCATCAGCATCGCCAGGCCGCCGCCCCATCCGAACAGGAAGCGATAGCGCAGCACCAGCGTGCGCTCGTGATAGTCGCGGGTGATCTCCGGCGCCATTGCGAGGCTCGGCACCTCGTTGGTCGCGATTGCCGCTCGCGTCAGGATGGCAATGATCAGCAGGTAGCCGAGGATCGTCTGCGGCGTGCCCTCTGGTGGATGCCACAGCATGGCCCAGGTGAGGGCGATCGGCAGCGCCGAAGCGTAGAGCCAGGGATGGCGCCTGCCCCAGCGCGTGTGCGTGCGATCCGAAAGGTGGCCGATGATCGGATCGACAAAGGCGTCAAAGATCAGCGCCAGACCGATGATCAGGCCGACGGCGTCCGCCGGCAGTCCAACCGCCTGGTTGTAGAAAAGCAGCAGAAAAACCGAATAGCCATTATCCTTGATGCCGTATGCGACCGCGCCGGCCCCGTAGGCGAGCTTGGTGCTGAGCGGAACGGGCCCGGTGGTCATGCCGCGGGTGCGAGCGTTGCAAGCGCCTCGAACAGCCCGGGCGTGTTCGGGTCCCAGCTGTGGCGCGGGCCCACCGACATGCCGCCATCGACCAGGATGTGCGTGCCGGTGATGAAACTCGCATCGTCGCTGGCAAGGAAGGCCACGGCGGCGGCAATGTCTTCGGGTCGCCCGGCGCGGCCGATCGGTTGCGCATTCTTGGCGATGCCGTGGATCATCGCATTCGCCTGATCGCGCACCGCGCCTTCCAGCCCCACGGCGGAGGCGAAGATGTTGGTCGTGATGAAGCCGGGCAGCACCGCGTTGACCCGAATGCGGTCTTTGGCGAGGTCGGCGGCGGCGAGCTTGGTCAGGTGCAGCACGCCTGCCTTCGCGACCGAATAGGCGGTCGGCGCCGCGCCCGCCGCCAGTGCCGCCACGGAGGCCGTGTTGACGATCGCGCCGCCACCTTTCTTCGCCATCAGCGGGGCGGCGTGCCGGATGCCGAGCGCGACCGAGCGGAGCAGCAGGTCCATGGTCCGGTCCCAGCCGGCCGCGTCGATCTCGTCGATCTTGGCGCGCAGCCCGCCGGCGCCGGCATTGTTGAACAGGATGTCGGGCCCGCCCGCGCCCTCGGCCTCGGCGATGAGCGCCTGCACGTCGCTCTCCTGGGTCACGTCGGTCCGCACGAAGCGGATGCGGCCGTTGGAGGTGCCGGCCAACTCCTGCCCGCCGCCCTCATCGACATCGCCGACGATCACGGTCGCGCCCTCTTCGGCGAGCCTCAGCGCGGTCGCCCGCCCGATCCCCGAGGCGCCGCCCGTGACGACCGCGACCTTGCCGTTGAACCGCATGTGCCCTCCTCAACCCTTGCTCAGCATAGGGCCGCCGGATGACGGCTCCAAGGACGCTACGGCGCGGCGCTTCAAGAGCACGCCCGCGCGCCAATAGTGGAAGATCGCCCAGGGCGTCAGCATCGCGGTGGTGAGCGAGGCGTAGCGCAGCGACTCCTCCCCGAACATCGGCCGGAACGCATCGCTGATCGCGCCGATTGCCGTGGGGCCAAGGCCCAGGCCGACCAGGTTGATGACGAGGAGCGTGATGGCGGCCCACATTGCGCGGAGCCGGAGCGGGGCGAGTCCCTGGAGCAGCGCGAAGGTCGGGCCCAGATAGCTCGACTGGAAGAGCACGGCGACGGCGTACACCGGCACCGCGATATAGACCGTCGGCGACAGATACATGGCGATGAGGAAGGGCAGGGCGATGGTCTTCAGGATGGCGACCAGCCAGGCCTGGACATGGAGCCCGCGTTTGCGCGCCCACCGATCCGCCAGAATGCCGCCGACCACGCCCGAGATGGTGCCGATGATTGCGACGAGCGGCCCCAGGATCAGCCCAACCGTGCGCACGTCCAGGCCGAAGCTGCGCACGTAGAAGGAAGGGCCGAACGCCGCCAGCGCATAGCCGATCAGCGAGGTGAGGGTCACCGCCGCGACCAGGTGCCGTGCGGCCGGCTCCGCCCATAGGGTGCGAAAGCCGTCGCCGAGCGGCGGCTGCGTTTTCGGGCCAGACTGCGCCGGGTCCGACATGCCGCGCGGCGGCTCGACGACCAGCAGTCGCACGACCACGGCGAGCGCGATTCCAGGCAGACCGACGGCCATGATCGCGACACGCCAGCCATATTCGTGCGCCAGATAGCCCCCGATCATGGTGCCGAAGCCGCCGCCCAGCACGACGCCCGAGGTGTATACCGCCATCGCCCCTGCGCGCCGGTCGGGCGGGTACAGATCGGCGATCATGGAATGGCTCGGCGGGCTCGATCCGGCCTCGCCCACGCCGACCCCGATGCGCGCGAGCAGCAGCTGCACGAAGTTTTGGGCCAGGCCGCACACGGCCGTGAAGAAGCTCCACACCGCGAGCGAGATGGCGACGATGTTGCGCCGGTTGCCGCGATCGGCGAGTCGCGCGACGGGAATGCCGAGCGTGGCGTAGAACACGGCAAAGGCGAGGCCCGAGAGCAGTCCCAGTTGAGTGTCGCTGAGCTTCAGGTCGGCGCGGATCGGCTCGAGCAGGATCGAGAGGATCTGCCGGTCCATATAGCTGAAGAAATAGGTGAGGGTGAGGAGGATGAGGGTGAACGTGCGGCGCTTGAGCGCCTGTTCCGCGGTGGCTGCGACACCCAATCGACCTCTCCCATTCTCTTTTGCGGCCACGCTGGACTTGACGGACACGTAAGGTCAACCCGAGAGACGACGAACAACAGGAGAGCGCCATGAATATCGCAGATTGTTTCCGCTTGGACGGCCGGGTCGCCCTAGTGACCGGCGGATCGCGCAACATCGGCAAATGGATCGCCGAGGGCTTCGTCCAGCAGGGCGCCAAGGTCTATATCTCCTCGCGCAAGGCCGAGGATTGCTTCGCCGCTGCCGAGGAGCTGGGTCCGAACTGCATCGCGCTTCCGCAGGACGTGTCGACCGTCGCCGGCTGCAAGGCACTTGCCCAGCAGTTCGCCGAGCATGAGCAGGGGCTCGACATCCTGGTCAACAATGCGGGCACCGCCTGGGGCGAGGAGTTCGAGACCTTTCCGGAAAAGGGCTGGGACAAGGTCATGGACCTGAACGTCAAGTCGCCCTTCTTCCTGACCCAAGCGCTCTACCAGCCACTGAAGGCCGCTGCCGCGGCGGACCGCCCCGGCAAGGTGATCAACATCACCTCGATCGACGGGCAGCGGCTGAACCCGTGGGAGACCTATAGCTACCAGACCTCCAAGGCGGCGCTGATCTATCTCACCAAGCGCATGGCCGCGCGCCTGATCCGCGACAATATCGCGGTGACGTCGCTGGCTCCCGGCGCCTTTCCGAGTGCAATGAACCGCGCCGCCCGCGATCATGGCGCCGAGGTGGCGAAGAGTATTCCGGCAAAGCGGATCGGCCGTCCGGAAGACATGGCGGCCGCCGCGCTCTACCTGGCGAGCCGTGCTGGCGACTATGTCGTCGGCGAGACGCTCACGGTCGATGGCGGGTTGGTGAGTGCGGCCCTGGGCGCAAGTATCGATGCTTGAGACCTAAAATCCGTTCGTATCGAGCGCAGTCGAGATACGCTTCTCGACTGCGCTCGAAGCGAGCGGAGTTCAGGAGCGCGCCAACAACACGTTCATCCGCGCGACTGCGATCGGCTTACTCCGATCCTCTTGCCAGGCGCTTGCCTCGAGGTTTGCCACGCGGCTGCCCAGGCGCGTGATGCGGCCGAGCGCGAAGGTCTCCGCCTCGCGGCCTCCGCGCATGTAATCGACGGTGACGTTGATCGGCTTGATGCGCGGTCGCTCCGCCTCGTCGAAGCGGGCATGGAGTGCCGATAGCGCCGCCATCTCGAGCAGCCCGCCGATGGCGCCGCCGTGCAAAAAGCCCGGCCGGCCCATCACGCCCGTGCTCCAGGGCATGGTCAGCAACGGCGCGCCCGCCTCCTCGCCCGCGACGGTGAGGCCGAGCAGTTCGGCATAAGGTGGCAGGCGCGTCATGGGCTGGTGAACATATAAGTGCCGACGACATGCGCGACCGGGTCGTCCGGGTTGCCGTCATGCGCCTGGCCGCGGATGAAGGCGACGGACCGGGTCAGGCGATAGCATTCGCCCCGGCCGATCACCGGCTTGCCGGGCGCGGCCGGCCGCAGATAGTCGACGCGAAGGTCGAGCGTCGCTTGGGCGCGGAAGCGCTGCTGCTTGATCCAGATCGACATGCTGGTCGCCATGTCCATCAGCGCCAGGATGGGTCCGGAGGCGAGCACGCCGGTGGCGACGTCCCCGACCAGCCGCTCGTCATAGTCGATCGCGAGTTCCGCCCAATCCGCGCCGTGCGCCACGTAGCGGAGCCCCAGTAAGCCGCCGTGCGCACGGGAGGCGAGCGTGGAAACGAAACGCTCGGGATCGAAAGCGATGTCGACGGGCATTGCCGGGGACTTAGAGTCGCGTATTCATTTCGGCAACAAGAGGAGGAAGGATGCACCCAGCCCGCCATGCGGTCACGCAACCCGACAAGCCGGCGATCATCGTCGCGGAGAGCGGGGAGACGATCAGCTATGCCGAGCTCGAGGCACGCTCGAACCGCGTCGCGCAGCTGTTCCGCGCACGCGGGCTCCGGCGCGGCGACGTGATTGCGCTGTTCCTCGAGAATCACAGCCGCTTCCTGGAGTTCGCCTGGGGCGCGCAGCGCTCCGGCCTGTTCTTCGTCTGCATCTCGTGCAAGCTGACCGCGCCGGAGGTCGACTACATCCTGGCCGACAGCGGCGCACGGCTGCTGGTCACGCAGGCGTCGCTCGGCAAGGTGGCTGGTCAGGTCAGCGCCTCTATCAGCAAGCTGATGCTGGGCGGCGCGTGCGACGGTTTCGAGGATGCCGAGGCTGTGCTCGCCCAAATGCCGCCCGAGGCGATCGAGGATGAGAGCGCGGGCGTGGACATGCTCTATTCGTCCGGCACCACCGGGCGTCCGAAGGGCGTGAAGGTCGCGCTGCCGGACCCGCCGGAAATCGATGCGCCCAACGCCCTGCTGATGCTCGCGCATATGCTGTACAAGGTCGGGCCGGAGAGCATCTATCTTTGCCCCGCCCCGCTCTACCATGCGGCGCCCCTGCGCTGGACGATGGCCGTGCAGCGGTTCGGCGGCACGGCGGTGATCATGCAGCATTTCGAACCCGAGGCCGCGCTGCAAGCCATCGAGCGCTACAGGATCACTCACGCCCAGTTCGTGCCCACCCATTTCGTCCGCATGCTGAAGCTGCCGGAAGAGGTGCGGCGCCGCTACGACACCTCCTCGCTGCAGGTCGCTTTTCATGCCGCGGCGCCCTGCCCGGTGCCGGTCAAGCAGGCGATGCTCGACTGGTGGGGGCCGATCATCCACGAATATTATGCTGGGTCCGAGGGGAACGGCATGACCGCCATCGGCCCGGAGGACTGGCTCGCCCATCCGGGTTCTGTCGGCCGAGCGGTGCACGGCATCGTTCATATCTGCGACGAGGAGGGCAATGATTTGCCCGTCGGCAGCGAGGGGCTCGTGTACTTCGAAGGCCAGACCAACTTCGAATATCACAACGATCCGGCAAAGACCGCCGAGAGCCGCAACCGGCACGGCTGGTCCACGCTGGGCGATGTCGGCCGGCTCGACGCGGACGGCTTCCTCTACCTCACCGACCGCAAGAGCTTCATGATCATCTCGGGCGGCGTGAACATCTACCCGCAGGAGATCGAGAACCATCTCGTGACTCACCCGAAGGTGGCGGATGTCGCTGTCGTCGGTGCGCCGCACGACGAAATGGGGGAGCAGGTGGTCGCGGTCGTGCAGCCGGTGCCGGGGGCGGATACGGGCTCGCTGGCCGACGAACTCACCGCCTATTGCCGGCAGAGTCTGTCGGGTGTGAAGACGCCGCGCCGGTTCGACTTTGTCGATGAACTGCCGCGACACGCGACCGGCAAGCTGTACAAGCGCCTGATCCGCGACCGCTACTGGGGCAAGGAAAGCACGATCGTTTAGCTGTAGCTCAGTCCTTTCCACCGACTTGGCTGAGCTTGTCGAAGCCCTCCCTTTTCTTTTCGGCCGGGAAGGAAGAAGGGAGGGCTTCGACAAGCTCAGCCAAGCCGGAGTGGGTGGATGGACCAGCGCGTAACGATCGAAACTACCGACGGCGTCGCCGATGTGCGGCTCAACCGCGCCGACAAGCTCAACGCGCTCGATCCAGCCATGTTCGCCGGCATCGAACAGGCACTTGCTGAGCTGCGCAAGACCAAAAGCCTGCGCGCCGTCGTCCTCTCGGGCGAAGGCCGCGCCTTTTCCGCCGGACTCGACATGGCCAGCATGGCCTCGGGCGGCGCGAGCGCGGGCAAGGACCTGCGCGACCGCACGCACGGCCTCGCCAACATCTTCCAGCATGTCGCCTGGGGCTGGCGCGATTTGCCCGTGCCGGTGATCGCCGCCGTCCACGGCATTGCCTATGGAGGCGGGTTCCAGATCATGTCGGGCGCCGACATCCGCATCATGCGGCCCGACGCGCGGCTGTCGATCATGGAAGTGAAATGGGGCCTGGTGCCCGACATGGCGGGGGTCGCGCTATGGCGCACCCTCGTTCGCGACGATGTGCTCCGAGAGCTCACCTACACGCACCGCGAGTTTTCGGGAGCGGAGGCGCTGCGGCTGGGCTTCGCCACGCGCCTCGCCGACGATCCGCACGCCGAGGCGATGGCGCTCGCGCGCGAGATCGCGAGCAAGAACCCGGACGCGATCCGCGCGGCCAAGCGCCTCTACAATGCCTATGGCGACGATGCCGAGCGGCTGCTGATGGCCGAGAGCGTGGAGCAGGCCGGCGTGATCCGCACGGAGAACCAGATCGAGGCGGTGCGGGCAAACATGGAGAAGCGGGCGCCGGTGTTCCGCGACTAGTTGTGCTCCGGCGAAGGCCGGAGCCGTGCGAGCAGCGCTCCGGCCTTCGCCGGAGCACTAGGAGCGGGTGAGCCGCGCCAGCAGCCGCGCTTCAACCTCCGGCCACTCGTCACGAAGGATCGAGAACACCACAGCGTCACGGACCCGACCGGTCCAGGTGACGCCGCTCTGGCGCAAGATGCCTTCCTGCACGGCACCGAGCTTCAGCACGGCCGCGCGGGACCGGGTGTTCAGCGCGTCCACCTTGAAGGCCACGCGCCGCGCTCCCCGATCAAAAGCGTGCTTCAGCATCAGATATTTGGCCGCCGGGTTCACGACTCCGCCGCGCACGTCCGGCCGGTAATAGGTGCCGCCGATCTCGACTGCCGCCGCAGCCGGTTCGATATTCAGGTAGGAACTGGTGCCGATGCAGCGCCCGTCCAGGCAGACGGCGAAGCGGATGCGCTCCTGTGCCTGCCGGGCCATGCTCTGCGCCCACCAGCCGTCGAAATGCGGATCCGCCATCGAATAGGGATAGATGGTCCAGATATCCGGGTCGGCGTTGGCGGCCGCGCGCAGCTCCTCGCGATGCGGCTCCGCCAGCAGCTCAAGTGACACCGGCCCCCAGTCCAGCCGATCGACGACAAGTTCCACCGCACACCTCCTGAACGTCCGTGGCGGTTGCGCGTTTGGCGGTAAAATCCAGCAGGAGTGAGGCAATGGCGACCGACGTCGAACCGATGATCCACGAAGACCCGCTGCCCGGCCATGAATCGGAGCTCGAGCCCAAGCCCGACTGGACGCCGCGCTACCCCGGCTCCGGCCGGCTCCAGGGCAAGGTCGCGCTGATCACCGGCGCTGATTCGGGGATTGGCCGCGCGGTCGCCGCCCTGTTCGCGCGCGAAGGCGCGGACATCGCCGTCTGCTACCTCTGCGAAGATGACGATGCGCAGAAGACCTGTGAGATCGTCCAGGCGGAGGGCCGTCGCGCGATCCGCATCGCCGGCGACGTTGGCGATAAGGGCTTCTGCACCCAGGCCGTCGAGCGGACGGTCGCGGAGCTGGGCGGGCTCGACATCCTCGTCAACAATGCCGGCGAGCAGCACCCGGACAAGGACATCGAGGACATTACGGAAGAGCAGCTGAAGCGCACCTTTCAGACGAACATCTTCGGCATGTTCTATTTGGTCCAAGCCGCGCGCAAGCATCTGTCCGAGGGAGCGGCGATCATCAACTGCACCAGCGTGACCATGTACAAGGGCGCCTCGGAGCTGCTCGACTATTCGGCGACCAAGGGCGCAATCACGGCTTTCACGCGGTCGTTGAGCGAGAACCTGATCAAGGACGGCATCCGCGTGAACGCGGTTGCTCCCGGCCCCATTTGGACTCCGCTCAACCCGATGGGCGGCGCCACCCCGGAAAAGCTCGAGCATTTCGGTAAATCGACGCCGATCGGCCGCCCTGGCCAGCCCAACGAAGTGGCGCCGAGCTTCCTGTTCCTGGCGTGCGAGGACTCGAGCTATATGTCGGGGCAGGTGCTGCACCCGAACGGCGGCGAGATCGTGAACGGGTAGGCCCTACCCCTCTCCCGCCCGCGGGAGAGGGGTAAGAATCAGAACCTGAACCCAACTTCCAACCCGTACGTGCGCGGCTCGTTCACGAAGGCGGTCAGGTTGTTGAAGTCGATGCCGCCGACGGCCTCGACCTCGTTGGTGATGTTGCGGGCAAACGCCGCGATGTCGAATTTGCCGACGCGGTAGCCGACGCGCAGCCCGCCTTCGAGCAGGCCGTCGCTCGAATATTCGACCGAGCGGTAGAGGAAGAACTGGATCTTGGACCGATAGGCCCAGTCGGTGATCGCATAGACCTCGCCGTCGCCGACCGGCACCGCATAGCTGGCCGTCCAGTTCGCGATCCACTTAGGGCTCTGCGGCAGGCGGTTGCCGTTGATCGAGACGATGCCCGGCGCGCCTGCCCGCGGCGCGTTCAGCACGGTGCAGCCGGATGCGCAGCCTGCGACGAACGCGTTCGGATCCTTGATCTCGTTGTTGTTGAGGCTGAGGCCCGCCGTGAACCGCAGCCGGTCGACCGGCTGCACGTCCAGCTCCGCCTCGAAGCCCGAGCCCTCCACCTTGGCGGCGTTCAGGAGCGTCGTGAAGTTGGACGCCCCGCCAACCGCCGTCAGCTGAAGATCGTCCGTCTCGAAATAAAAGCCAGTCAGGTTGAACCGGACGCGACCGCCGGCGAACACCGTCTTGATGCCGCCCTCGTAAGACATGGTCTTTTCGGAGTTAGCGATTGAGAGCGTGCGGCCGAAGGCGAGGCGGCCCTGGATGGAGGGGGCGCGGTAGCCGCGCGCGACCCGGGCATAGAGGTTGACCGCGTCGCTCGCCTCGTAGAGCGCGCTTGCGTCCCAGGTGATGACGTCGTCCTCGACGTTCGTGGTCAGCGTCGGCACCGGGCCGCCAAAACCGAGAAAGCCCGGCCGTGTGTCGATCGGACGGGCAGCCGAGAAGTCCCGCTCGTCCTTGTTGTAGCGGGCGCCGCCCTGCAGCGTCAGCCCGCTGTCGAAGTTGTAGCGGAGCGACGCGAAGATGCCGAATGCATCGCTGTCCTGCCGCTGCGTCGCGATGGCCGCGGCCGTCGTGTCGGCTGGCGCGCCGAAATCGAGCGTGCGGATGTCGAGCTTCTCGTTGAAGTAGAACAGGCCCGCCTGATAGCCGAAGCCTTCAGTGTTATTGGAGGCGATCCGTAGTTCCTGCGTAAACTGGTCGAGGCTCGGGATCTCGTCCTGCGTCTGCGCGGAAAAGGGAATGAAGCCCGGCCGCTGCGCCGGGGCAAACTGATTGCCGAAGCCGCCGTCGATATCGCCGCGGGTCTGGATGTTGCCGTTCCAGTAGGACGTCACGGACGTGAGCGTCACCGGCCCAAGGTCGTAGTCGAGCGTCAGCCCGACATTGTAATTGTCCATCTCCTGGAAGTTGATGCCGTCCGTACGAACCTGGCCACGGCGGAAGCGGGTGCCCGGGCCGCCGAGGCCGATCAGACGGTTGCTGCCGGGGGCGAAGCTGTTGGCGCGGAACACGCGCGCGGTGCCGTCCAGCGTGCGAAACTGCCCGGTCAGCCGCGCAGTGAGCGCCTCGTCTTTGTACTGAAGCTGCACGCGAGCGGCGATGTCGTCGAAACCTTCCAGATCATTACCGCGCGGGGTCTCCAGATTGTCGACCCAGTCATCGCGGTGCTGCCAGATGCCGGAGATACGAACCGCGAAGCGTTCGCCGAGCTGAACGCTCGCCGCGCCCTCCGCGTTGATCGTGCCGAGATTGCCGTAGCTCGCCCGCACGAAGCCGCCCTCGCTGTCCGGCTTGACCGTATCGAACTTGACGATTCCGGCCGGAGTGTTGCGGCCAAACAGCGTGCCCTGCGGTCCGCGCAGCACCTCGACCCGTTCCAGGTCGAAGATCGGAAAGCCCTTCAGGATCGGGTTTTCCAGAACGACATCGTCATAGACGAGGCTGACGGGCTGCGACGCGTTCAGGTCGAAATCGGTGTTGCCGAGGCCGCGAATGTAGAAGCGCGGGAAGGAGCGGCCGAACGAGCTCTCGACGTTGAGGCTGGGCACCCGGCCAGCGAGCGCGCGAATATCGGCACCGCCTGCCTGGATGAGGGACAGCCGTTCGCCGGAAATGGCAGCGACCGACACTGGGACGTCCTGCAGATTCTCCTCGCGGCGCTGCGCGGTCACGACGATGTCGCCGGTGTCCACGGACGCCTGTTCCTGCGCTATCACCGGAACGGCGCTGGCGCTCGCTAGCAGGGTGAAGAGCCAGTGGCGCGTCGATCCGGTCATGAGGTGCCCCCGCGAGCTCGGGGCCGCCCCCGTGCGACCCCTCGTGAAGGCACTACCCCAATCCCGATCGACGACGGTAGGTCAAGGACGATAGCGCGGCGCCTGGATAGTTTAGGCGTCAGTGTTGCAGCAGGATGACACTCAAGTCCTCCCCTCGGCTCCGGCGAGGGGAGGGGGACCGCCGCAGGCGGTGGAGGGGCCTGGAGCGAAGCGGCGGGTAATCACGTCCGCTTGCGCGAACGCCCCTCCACCATGCTGCGCATGGTCCCCCTCCCCTGAGCGTCGCTCAGGGGAGGATTTTCAGCCCGGCAGCTTTTCCGTCAGTTCCGGCACCACCTTGAACAGGTCACCGACCAGGCCGATGTCGGCCACCTGGAAGATCGGCGCGTCCTCGTCCTTGTTGATGGCGATGATGGTCTTGGAGTCCTTCATGCCGGCAAGGTGCTGGATCGCGCCGGAGATGCCGACCGCGATATAGACTTCGGGGGCGACGATCTTGCCGGTCTGTCCGACCTGGTAATCGTTCGGCACGAAGCCCGCATCGACCGCCGCGCGGCTCGCGCCGACGGCCGCGTGCAGCTTGTCCGCAAGCGGCTCGATCAGCGCTTTGAAATTCTCGCCATTCTGGAGCGCGCGGCCGCCCGAGACGATCACCTTGGCGCTGGTCAGCTCCGGCCGCTCCGACTTGCTGAGCTCGGCCGAGACGAAGCTCGACAGGCCCGCGTCGCCGGTCGTGCCGATCTTCTCGACCTGTGCTGCGCCGCCGCTCTTCTCGGCCTTGGCAAAGGCGGTGCCGCGGACGGTGATCACCTTCTTCGGGTCCGACGACTGCACCGTGGCGATCGCGTTGCCGGCATAGATCGGCCGGGTGAAGGTGTCCGGGCCTTCCACCGAAAGGATGTCCGAGACCTGCATGACGTCGAGCAGGGCGGCAACGCGCGGCGCGACATTCTTGCCGGTGGAGGTCGCGGGCGCCAGGAAGGCGTCGCGATCCCCCATCAGGTTGACGATCAGCGGCGCGACATTCTCGGCCAGCTCATGCTCATAGGCCGGGTCCTCGGCGCAGAGCACCAGGCTCACGCCGGCGATCTGGGCGGCCTGCGAGGCCACGCCTTCGCAGTTGTGACCGGCGACGAGAACATGCACGTCGCCCAGCTGCGAGGCCGCGGTGACCACCGCCAGCGTGCCGTCCTTCAGCGTGTGATTGTCGTGATCGGCGAATACCAGCGTCTTCATGCGATAACTCCCAGGCTGGTCAGCTTGGTGATCAGCTCTTCAACATCGGCGACCTTGGAGCCGGCCTGGCGCTTCGGCGGCTCGGCGACCTTGAGCGTCCTGAGGCGCGCCGTCGTGTCCACGCCGTAATCGGCCGGCGTCTTCTGCGCGAGCGGCTTGGACTTGGCCTTCATGATGTTCGGCAGCGACGCGTAACGCGGCTCGTTGAGGCGCAGATCGGTGGTGATGATCGCCGGCGTCTTAAGCGTGATCGTCTCGAGCCCGCCATCGACTTCGCGCGTCACGTTGACGGTGTCACCCGATACTTCGACCTTCGAAGCGAAGGTGCCCTGCGGGCGGCCCATCAGCGCGGCGAGCATTTGACCGGTCTGGTTGGAGTCGTCGTCAATCGCCTGCTTGCCGAGGATGACGAGGCCAGGCTGTTCCTCTTCCGCGACCTTGGCGAGCAGCTTGGCAACGGCCAGCGGCTCGACCTCGTCGTCGGTCTGGATCAGGATCGCCCGGTCGGCGCCCATCGCCAGCGCGGTGCGGAGCGTCTCCTGCGCCTTGGCCGGCCCGATCGAGACGGCGACGACCTCGATGGCCGCGCCCTTCTCCTTCAGCCGGATCGCCTCTTCGACGGCGATCTCGTCGAAGGGGTTCATCGACATCTTGACGTTCGCCAGGTCGATGCCGGTGCCGTCGGCTTTCACCCGCGGCTTCACATTGTAATCGATGACCCGCTTCACGGGCACGAGGATCTTCATCGGTTTCTACCCTCAGTTTGTTAGGTCTAGCCGCCGTTCGATCCGGTCGAGGCGGTCACGCACACCGTCCAGCTGCACTTGTAGATGCGCGGAGATTTCTGCGTCGTTGGCTTGATCGCGGCGCAGACCAACGACAGCAGAGTGCGTGTCGCTTTGACGCACCTTCACCTCGCGCAGGTCGCGCTCGATCCGGTCGAGGCTGGCCTGAAACCGCTTCAGATGCTCAAGCATCAGATTTTCTACGTTCTCGGCCATTGCGCGATCCTAAGCCGCCTTTTGCACTTCCGCCACGATCTTGCGGGCGGCGTCGCCAAGGTCGTTGGCGGGCACGATCGCGAGACCGCTCTGCGCCAGGATCGCCTTGCCTTCATCGACGTTCGTGCCTTCGAGGCGAACGACCAGCGGCACCTTCAGGTCCACTTCCTTGGCCGCTGCGACGATGCCGTCGGCGATGATGTCGCACTTCATGATGCCGCCGAAGATGTTGACCAGGATGCCCTTCACGGCCGGATCGGCAAGGATGATCTTGAACGCGGCCGTCACCTTCTCCTTGGAGGCGCCGCCACCCACATCGAGGAAATTGGCCGGGAAGGCGCCGTTCAGCTTGATGATGTCCATCGTCGCCATGGCCAGGCCGGCGCCGTTCACCATGCAGCCGATGTCGCCGTCCAGCTTGATATAGGCGAGGTCGTAGTTGGAGGCCTCGATCTCCATCGGGTCCTCTTCGGTGAGGTCGCGCAGCTCGGCCAGGTCCTTGTGGCGGAACATGGCGTTCGAATCGAAGCCCACCTTGGCGTCTAACACCATCAGCTTGCCGTTTTCGGTGACCGCCAGCGGGTTGATCTCGATCTGCGACGCGTCGGTGCCGAGAAAGGCATCGTAGAGCTGGGACGCGACGTTCGCCGCCTGCTTGGCGAGATCGCCGCTCAGGCCCAGCGCCGCGGCGACCGTCCGCCCGTGATGCGGCATGAAGCCTGTTGCCGGATCGATGTCGAAGGTCTGGATCTTCTCGGGCGTGTCGTGTGCGACCGTCTCGATGTCCATGCCGCCTTCGGTCGAGGCGACCATGGCAATGCGGCCCGACGCGCGATCGACCAGCAGCGCCAGGTAGAATTCCTGGGCGATATCGACCCCGTCCGTGACGTACAGCCGCTGCACCTGCTTGCCGGCCTCCCCCGTCTGGATCGTCACCAGCGTATTGCCGAGCATCTCACCCGCCGCCGCGCGGACCTCGTCGAGGCTGCGCGCCAGCCGCACGCCGCCCTTAGCGTCCGGGCCGAGCTCCTTGAACTTGCCCTTGCCCCGGCCGCCGGCGTGGATCTGCGCCTTCACGACATAGAGTGGCCCCGGCAGCTTGCCCGCCGCGGCGACCGCCTCGTCGACGCTCATCGCCGCGTGGCCTGCTGGCACCGGCACGCCGAACTTCGCCAGCAATTCCTTAGCCTGATACTCGTGGATGTTCATGGCTCGCCCTTGTGAGTTTGCGAGGGCCTAAAGCATGCACGTCCGCGCTTGCCAAGGTCGCTAAAGGCCGAGCCCGCAAACGGCGAGCGATGAGGTCGCCACGCCGACAATCTCCGGATCGTCGAGCGCGCGTACTCGGCGCATGAATTCCCTAGCGGTAAGCTCACCCACCGGCTTGTCGCCCAGGCTGCCGAGCGAGCGCAGCTTCAGCAGTTGGGCAAGCGAAAGTCGATCGACCATCCGCTCTGCCATGCAGCCGGATACGCGCGGGCCCAGGCCGGCGGAGCGGAGCGCCGAGCTGAGCTGCGATTCGGGTGTGGCGCAGGAGGCGAGGGCAAGGAGGGCGAATGCTACAGCAATCCTCATTTCGTCACCCCGACCTTGAGCCCGGGTCCTGCTTTGCCCGGCCCGGGCAGAAAAGAAGAAGCCGGACCCCGGATCAAGTCCGGGGTGACGAAAAGTTGAAGTCGGCACTATATGCAAATCACATGCTTGGACCCGCCCTCTTCCTGCTCACCGTCATCGGAATGGAGGCGTTCGCCTATGCGGCGCACCGCTGGTTGATGCACGGGCCCGGCTGGTTCCTGCACAAGAGTCATCATAGCCCCCGGACCGGCTGGTTCGAGCTGAACGACCTGTACGGCGTCATCTTCGCAGGACCATCGATCGCTTTGATCTTCGCCGGCCTGCACGGCGGCCTCGGCGGCTGGGCGGTCTGGGTCGGCGCCGGCATCGCGGCGTATGGAGCGATCTATTTCGGCTTCCACGACATGATCGTGCACAAGCGGCTGAACCATCGCTACGTCCCGCGCTCCACCTATATGAAGCGGATCGTCCAGGCGCACCGGCTGCATCACGCGGTCGAGACGCGCGAGGGAACCGTCAGCTTCGGTTTTCTGGTGGCTCCCAGGCCCGAAGAGTTGAAGGCCGAACTCGCCCGGCGCGGGCGGACGGGCGTGCGGGCGCCGGCGCTCGCCGACTAGTCGGCCTTGTCGCTGAACCGCGCGGTCGAGAGCTGCGACCACATCCACAGGCCCGTGACGAACAGCATCGGCAGCACGCCCAGGCGGACCAGCATCGTCACGGTTGGATCGCCTGTGTACGGCGAGAAGAGGTAGAGAAGCAGGACCAGACCGAGCGTCAGGTGGCACCAGCGCAAGATGCTTCGCAGCCGCCGATCGCTCATGCCGTGCCTCCCCGAGGCCCGGAGTATGCGCGATTTTGGCGGCGCGGCAAGGGAGGGGCGCCGCGCCGCCCGTCAGCAAGGCGGCCGCGGCGGGGCAACCCCGCGCAGGTCCTGCTTCGCCGACGATCTCGAATGACCTGAAGGAGATAAGGTGCCGGCGCGGCGGATCAATAGTCGCGCGAGACGCGCGCGTTGATGCTCTGCCTGCCGATGGTCGAGATAGTCGACAGCACCGACAGCCAGCGGGTGATCTGGAACTCGGCGCGCGTCGCCGAATAGCCCTGCCCATCGGTGATCACCTCGATGAACGCCCGCCGAGTGATGTATTTGCCCGCCGCGATCGCCGTCCCCTGGCCGATGGTGGGGTCGGCCGCGACGATCCGGAGACGGTCGAGCCCGACCGCCCGCCGCAGCGCGTTGATCGGGTCGAGATTGCCCCCGCTCTGGAGTGCGGCCACTGCGGAGGCGAGCTGCAGCGCCTCGGGTGCGGAGAGGTTGGCGATCGAGGTGCCGAACAGCAGCCGCGAGAGCAGCTCGTCCTCTGGCAAGGCGGGGTTACTGGCGAAGCTGACGTCCGGCCTCAGGCCGGTGCCGGTCACCCGGATGGTGGCAGACAGGCCCTGCAGATTGGCGGCGGCGGCGATGTCCAGCACCGGGTCGGGCGGGTTGGCGCCGTTGAAGCGAATGGCGCCGCGCTCCAGTTCGAAGCGGCGACCTGCAAACTCATAACCGCCCCGCAGCAGGGTCGCATTGCCAACCAGGATCGGCTCGCCGACCGTGCCGGTGATGGCAAGGATGGTGCGCCACTCGCTGTCGAGCCCGAGGCCGGTCACCATCAGCCGGTTACGCGCGGTCGCCTTCAGGTCGAGCCGCCAGGGCGCAGGCGGGGCAGGCGGCTCGAAGTAATCGGTTGGCCGGTTGCGCTCGGTAAGGTTCGCCAGGCGCGGCACGGTGGTGACCGCCCGCGCGCGGCCCAGCCGGTATCGGCTGCTCGCCAGCGACACTTCGCCCGAGATCACGCCGCCGCGCCCGTCCGAGCGGATGCGCAAGGGGCCGGTCACGGTCGCGCCGATATCGTCACGATTGATGAGCACGGCATTCTGCGCGGTGACCGCCAGATCCATGCCGACGCCGCCGTTAGCGGTGCCGAAGGTGAACACGCCGGTGCCCGTCACTGTGCCGCCGGCGCCTGCGGCGGCGGTCATGCGATCGATCACGAGCCGCGACCCGCCGAATCGGCCAAGCGCGTCCACGTTGGTGAGGACAGTGCCGGAGATGGGGCTTTCAAGCCGGGCGTTCGTCGTGCGCAGCGATCCGCGGATCGCTGGATCGGACAAGCGCCCGCCGATGTCGGCTGCGACGGCGACGGGGCCCGACAGGTCGAACTGGCGGATACCCGTCAGCCGCCACAGCGTGTCGGCGGGCCCGGAGTAGCGCAGCTGCGCAAAGAGTGGGGCGCTGGTCAGTCGGCCGATCAGGTCCCCGCCCGCAGGCAAGGGCGCGAGCCGGAGCTGGCCTCGACCAATCGTGCGGCCATCGCTTGCTGCGACTGCGCGCGCGGCGGCCTGGTCACCGTTGAGCACGGCTTTGACGCCCAGGTCGATCGGCTTCGACGTGAGCACGAGCGTGGAGCGGGTGAGGCCGCGCACGGTAAGGTCGAGGCCGCCCGCGGGAGCCTCGCTGCCGACCGCCCGATACTGGATGCGCCCCGTTGCCGTCCCGCCCAGGCCAAGGCCCGGGGTCACGATGTCGAAAACCGTCATCGGCATGGCGGCCAGCCGTGCGTCGACCTCAGTTGCCTGTGCCCCGAACAGCCCGGCAAGAGTCGCCTGGCCCGAGCCATAGCCGAACGTCGCCGGCGCGAGCCGCCAGCCGTTCGGTTCGGTGGTGAGCACGGCAGGGCCCGTCAGCCGCACCGGACGGCGATCGATGGTGCCGCCGCCAGTGATGCTCAATCGGTTGGGCGCCACGTCGATGCTGGTCTGCAGGTCGAAGGCGCGACCGCGCGAGCCGGCGAACGCTGCCTTCGCCGTGCCCCGTCCGTCCTGAAGCGAGATGCTGGCCGCCAGCTGCGCCAGCGACAGCGCCCCGCGCCGCAGACCGCGCGCGGTCATGGTCGCGTTGGTGACAAGGCCGGCGGGGTCGAGCAGGACTTCGCCATCAAGTGCCCCGCGGCCGATGGTGGTGGCCGGAATGGTCGCGAGTCGCGCGCCGTTCGCGTCGAAGCCGAACCCGATCCGCTGCACCTCACCGGCCCGGTCGAAGCGGAGCAGGCCCGTCAGGCCTGTGCCGGAGACGGCCAGCTTCCCGTCGAACGCGCGACCTTGCGAGGTCAACAGGCCCGAGGCGCGCAGTCCCGCGACATCCAATGCGCCTACGTCGATCCGGGCCGGGAGCCCGCGCGGCAACAGGATCGCGCCGCCGCTGGTCCAGGGCCCAAGCATCGAGCCGCCGTTCGCGCGATAGGCGAAGCCGGTACTTGTCGGGTTGAGGAACAGCCGCATGTCGCGGATGCCGAGTGCATTCAGCGGCCGCGGCAGGAAGATGGCGAGCTTCGGCCGTTCGATCCGCCCGTCGAGCGTCAACCGGACCGCACCATAACGCGCCTGCGTCCCGCCGCCCTCGAAAAACATCGTGCCGTCCCGCCGGCGATAGCCGCTGCCGGTGAGTTGGAGCTGGGGTGCGCGGATGCGCAGCCCGACGAAGCGCACGATCCCGTCCCGCTCCCGCAGCAGCCCTGTCTCAAGGTACGGCAGCCCGCCGGCTAGCCCCGCCAAGAAGGCATTGTCGAACCGCCGCACCCAGGCCTGGGCGCGCCCGGTCACTCGCGTGCCGACCCGGTTGGTGCCGGGCACCACCGATAACGTGCTCTTCACATCGACAATGCCAAGGCCGGGGATGTAGTAGCGGGTCAGCTCGCCTGCGAGGCGCACGTCATAGACGCCGGTGCGCAGGTCGACGAACAAGGAGGCGCGGCTGGTCAGCTTGTCGGAGCGCACGCGCAGGCCGTCGGCGGTGATCGCCTTGGCCGTGACCTTCAGGTCGCCCTCGACCACCAGATTGGCGAGAATGCCGCCCGCGACTGTGCCGACGCCGGTCACGCGCCGGGCGGTGAATCGCATCGGCACGGTGACGGGGCCGCGCGACAGCCGCCCTGCGCCGCCCGCCTGCACCTGCTCGAAGCCGGTGCGGTCGAAGAAGATCACGGGGCTGGTCGCGCGATAGCGGAAGCGCGCCGTGCGGTACGGCCCGTCGAGCAGCGCGCGCAGCTGGACGTCCCGACCGCGCATGTTTCGGAACAGCGCCGCCGGCTGGAGCAGCTCAGCGCGAACGACGAGGGCATCATATTGGCCCCGGCCCAGATCCAGCCCACCGTCCGCGCGAACGTCCAAGGCAGCCGACCGCAAACGAAGCTGACCGCTCAGCACCCGGCGGTCGATACGGCCCCGGAGCGCGACCGCGGTCCGCTCGCCGGCAAGGCGCTGCAAACGACCGCGCGTCACGGTCGCGAGTCGCAGATTGCCTTGCCCGTCGAACGTGCCTGAGCGCATACTGAGCTGCAGTTCGGCCGTACGCACATCACCGCTCGCGATGCGCAGCGCACCCAGCCAGCGCTCGTAATCTCCCCGCCCGAACACGCGCACTTCGAGCGGCCGCTGTGCGCCGGCCAGTCGCCCGATCAGCCCGCCAGCGGGCGCATCGACCCGCACGCTCAGGCGAAATGTGCCCTTCGCCGGTTCCGCGTGAAGCTGGATCTTGGCGTCGTCGCCAGCGCTGGTCATGAGCGAGGTGCGCACATAGGCGCGCCCCTTCCGCACATCGACCGAGGCGGAGACAGTGCCCACGCGCTCCGGGCCCGCTACCCCCTGCAAAATGCGGAGCCGCCCGATCGAAAGCCGCCCGATCTGAATATCGTAACTGGGCAGGGTGAAGGGGCGGCCGGTCGCACGGAACTGCGGCAGCTTGTGAAGCGTGGCGGCCGTGGCGGTGAGTTGCTTGATCTCCAGCCGGTTCGTCGCCCAAGAGGCGGGCGCCCAGCGCAACCGCGCCTCGGGGATGCTGAGGAACAGGCCGCGCGGATCGTAGAGTCGCACGTCTTTCAGCCGCGCGGAGCCGTAGATCGAGCCGTCGATCCGGCCGATACGAATGCGCAGGCCGCTTGCGATCTGCAGGCGCTGGATCCGATCGATCAGGAAGCGGTGGCCCGGCGCGGTGTCCAGCACCCACAGGCCCGCGAACAGCGCGAAGAACAGCGCGAGCGGCAGCAGCCAGAGCAAGCGGACGCGGGAGCGGCGGCGGACGATTGGCGCCGCTTCGTCCATCAAAAGGCCTGGCCCAGCGACACGAACACCGTCACTCGCGCGTCCCCGCGCTGCGGGTTGATCGGCGTGCCCACATCGACGCGGATCGGGCCGAAGTTGGAATGGTAGCGCACGCCGATTCCCGCACCGAAGCGGAAGTCGTTCAGGCGCGGCAGCGCGGAGCGGTAGATGTTCCCGCCGTCAAGGAACGGCACCACGCCGAAATTGCCGAAGCGAATGCGCGCCTCGGCGCCGAACTCGGCAAGGCTGCGGCCGCCTGTCGGATTGTTGTCCTGGTCGCGCGGGCCGATCGCCTGGAAGCCGAAGCCGCGTACCGATCCGCCCCCGCCCGCGAAGAAGCGCCGCGAGGGCGCGATCCGGTCCGCCGCAGCACCGGCGATCGACCCGAGACGGATGCGCCCGGCAAGTACCACCCGCTCGCTGACGGGCCGATAGGCGCTCGCATCGATCTGGACGCGCGCATAGCCGAACACGCCGTCCTGCAGCGAGAGTTCGGGGCTCAGCCGGCCGGAAAGACGGAAACCTGTTGTTGGGTCGAGCAGATCGTTGCTGCCGTCATAGGCCAACATGCCCGGCACCGCGCCGATGAAATAGGTCCGCCGCATCGTGCTGGTGGTCGATCCGATTGCCCCCCGCTCGTCGGATGCGATCAGGTTGAGCGCCGCGCTCCACGTCCACTTCTTCTGGAAGATGATGTTGCTCTGCCGCTCGATTCCGGCACCAAGCAGGAAGGTGCGCGACTCGAAGCCCGGTTGATTGAGGTGGCTGAGCGCGACGTCGGCAGTGAGCACATGATCGCGCTTGCGGAAGTTGTTGCGACGCAGGCTCGCCGCCGCAGTCTGTTCGCGCGTGCCGGCGACCGCGCGCAGCGTCAGCCCGCCTTCGGGGGGAAGAAAGTTGCGGTGCTGCCAGCTGACCGCCGCGCGAAAGCCCTCGCCCGTGCCATAGCCGAGCTCGCCGGCGATGGTGCGCGGCGGGGCGGGCTCGACGCGTACGGCGATGTCGACCGTCTCCGGCGTGGCGCCCGGCTGCGGCGTGATCGAGACGGTCGAAACGAGCCCGGTTGCGATCAGCGCGCGGCGCAAGTCTTCCATGTCGCTTGCTTCGAACGGCTGGCCGGGCTTGAACCGGGCGATGCCCTGGATGTGGCGGGCGCTGAACAGCGCGCCGTCCGGCACCACGACGCGCCCGTAGCGGCGGGCGCCGCCCGGATCGACGGCCAGAACCAGGGTCGCCGTCCGGCTGTCATGGTCGATGACCACCTCGGGCTCGGGCACTTTGGCGAAGGGAAAGCCGCCCTGGCCGATCCGCTGGCGGAGCGTGGCGGCACCTGCGTTGACCGCCGCCGCGTCGACGGGATCGTCGGCTTTGACGCCCAGCGCGTCACGGAGCGCCTGGGCTTGCGAGCCCTCAAGCCCGCGCACCTCCACGCCGGCGAAGCGATATTGCTCTCCCGGCGCCGCGTCCATGGTTACCCGCGCCCGGCCGGCCTCGACCGCAATCCCAGGCACCACCTCGGCGTCGTAATAGCCGCGCGCACGGAGCAGCTCGACCAGCAGCTCGGCATCTTCGCGGGCGCGTCGGTCGATCTGCGCGAGGTTCGCGGGTTCCTTCGCCCCGGCCCTCAGGCTGGAGAGTGCCTCAAACTGTGCGGTGACGAGGTCCGTCTGCTCGACATCCAGGCCGTCGAACCGGACGTCATACGGCAGCGCGGCCCCTGCATCCGTGGTGGCGGACGCCGGCGCGGGAGATGGCGCAGTGCCAAGGTCTGGCCACTCCACACCCAGACCCGGCAGCGGATCGAGGGGTGAGTCCGGGTCCAGCGCAGGCTCCGCCTCGGGCGGAACCTGAGCGAGCACGGAGGAGAAATCCGCCGGGGCCAGGAACGCGGCCACGGCAAACGCCGCGCCGCAGCGCCGCGACGAGCGACACATCATGGTCCACGCTTATCGCCTCGGCGGGCGGCCCGCCAGTGCGATCAGTGCACAGTGCCGCTGGGGGCCTCTTCCGAAAGCAACAGCACAAGCCGCTCGACTTGGCGCCAGCGGCAGAAATGCACCACGTTGCCCAGATCGCGGCTGCGATCCGCGCGCGCGGCGGCTTCGAACGGGGCTTGCTCGCCATAATGGGTCATCAGATCGGTGGCCTCGGCAAGCATCGCCCGATCGGCGACGAATGGTTGCGGGCGTTCGCGCATGTCCATGTGGCCCCGATAGCCAGGCGATACTTGCGGACGCGCGCATGGACAAGGTCAACACCTTCTTGACCATGCTGGCGCCCGATCGGCGGGCGTGGCAATGGCTTGGTCATGCCTCATCAGCGCACCCCTCGTTCGACCGGCATCCTGTTCGCAATCCTGCCGCTCGCCGGCGCGATCGGCGTCGGCATGCTTGGCGAGCCTGTGATCGGGTTGCTGGGCGGCCTGGCGCTTGCGACCATTTTGACAACGGCGTTCTGGCTGCTCGACCGCCGCCGTCAGTGAGGCGCCCCGGAGCGTTCGAGCACCTGCTGTTCGGCCGCGTCGATCTTGGCCAGCAGCTCCTCGAAGCACGGGCTTTCATCCACCCGGAAGGCGCGGCGAAAGCCACTCCCGAGCAGGTCGAGATCGCGCTGGGTCAACAGACCGATGGCGACGATCCGCTCCGGCTCCTTCATTGGTTCTAACCTATCTGAATCTGCACAACTTATGCGACTGAACGCACAAGGATCGTTTCAGATGCTATGAAATTGCGTCCATTCGGCGAGCGGTGCCCGCTCGCTGCGCAGCCGGTTGGCTGGCTCTTCCTCGTCCTCATGGCCGATGGCCATGCCGCAAAAGAGCATCCGGTGGTCCGGCGTGCCGAGGAATGCCGTCACCGTCTCCGGATAGATGGCCCAGCATTCCTGCGGACAGGAAGCGAGCCCGTGCTCGACCAGCAGCAGCATCAGCGACTGCAGGTACATGCCAAGGTCCGACCATTGCGGCGGGCCCATGCGCCGGTCGACCGTGCAGAACAGCGCCACCGGCGCGCCGAAAAAGGCGAAGTTGCGCGCGAACCACATCCGCCGCGCCGCCTTGTCCTCGCGCGGAATGCCGATGTGCCCGTACATGGCTTCACCGATCCCGAAACGGCGGGTGCGATAGGGGTCGTCCAGCTCGGGCGGGTAGATGTCGTAGGCGGGTGTTTCGCGGTGCCCGGCCATCAGCTTGGCCGCGATGTCGCGCTTGAACCGCTCCAGCGCCGGCCCGCTTAGCACATCGATATGCCACGGCTGGAGATTGCCACCCGAGGGTGCGCGCGCTGCCAGTTCGATCAGGCGGCGGACCAGGTCCATATCGACGGGCTGATCAGTGAAGCCCCGCACCGAACGCCGCGCCTGCACTGCCTCGCTGACCGTCATGCCCCTCGCCTTAACGTAAACGTCAGTTCATCCTTGCCGCGCAGCGCCTGATAGGCAAGAGATGGTTGCAAAGAACAACGCAAGGAGCATGGAAATGGCGGAAGCATTCATCGTCCAGGCGGTGCGGACCGCGGGGGGCAAGCGGGGCGGCAAGCTGGCGGGCTGGCACCCGGCCGACATGGCGGGTGCGACGCTGGACGCGATCGTCGAGCGCAGCGGGATCGATCCGGCGGCGATCGAGGATGTGGTGATGGGTTGCGTCAGCCAGGGCGGCGAGCAGAGCTTCCAGGTGGGGCGGGGTGCGGTGCTTGCCTCCAAGCTCCCGACCAGCGTTCCGGCCGTGACCATCGACCGCCAGTGCGGCTCCTCGCAGCAGGCCATCCAGTTCGCGGCGCAGGCGGTGCTGTCGGGCACCCAGGACGTGGTGATCGCGGCGGGCGTCGAGTCGATGACGCGCGTGCCGATGGGCTCGACGGGCATGCTGTTCGCGCAGGCAGGCCTCGGCAAGGCCAAGAGCCCGCGCCAGGAGGCGCGCTATCCCGGCATCCAGTTCAGCCAGTTCATGGGCGCCGAGATGATGGTGAAGAAGCACGGTTTCTCGAAGGAGGATCTGGACCGCTACTCGCTGGAGAGCCACCGCCGCGCCTCGGCCGCCACTCAGGCGGGAGCCTTCGATGACGAGATCGTCGCATTGGAGATCGAGACGCCCGAGGGCACGGAATTGCACCGCACCGATGAAGGCATCCGTCATGATGCCACCTACGAGGGTATTTCGTCGGTCAAGTTGATCGCGGAAGGTGGGTCGATCACGGCCGCCAACGCATCGCAAATCTGCGACGGCGCCTCGGCGGTGCTGGTCGTCTCGGAGCGTGCGCTGAAGGAGCATGGCCTGACCCCGCTGGCGCGCATCCACAATGTGACGGTCACCGGCGGCGATCCGGTCATCATGCTCGAAGAGCCGCTGTTCGCGACCGACCGGGCGCTGAAGCGCGCCGGCATGACGATCGACGAGATTGATCTGTACGAAGTGAACGAAGCCTTCGCGCCGGTGCCGCTCGCTTGGGCGAAGCATGTCGGCGCCGATCCCGCCAGACTCAACGTACATGGCGGCGCGATCGCACTCGGCCATCCGCTCGGCGCCTCGGGCACCAAGCTGATGGCGACGCTCGTCCACGCCCTCAAGCGCCACAACAAGCGCTACGGCCTGCAGACCATGTGCGAAGGCGGCGGCATCGCCAATGTGACGATCGTCGAGCGGGTGTAACCTAGTACGAAACTCAAGATCCGGTTTGGCTGAGCCAGTCGAAGCCCTCCCTTTCTTTGCTTGCGTGCAGAAGAAGGGAAGGCTTCGACTGGCTCAGCCAAGCCGGTGATAGGTTGGGAGGAATGAATGAAACTGAGTTCTGACATTTCCGCCGTCGTCACCGGCGGCGCCTCGGGCCTCGGCGCCGCCACCGCGCGGGCGCTCGCGGCCAAGGGCGTGAAGGTCGCGATCTTCGACCTGCAAGCGGGCAAGGGCGAGGAGGTCGCGGCCGAGATCGGCGGCGTGTTCTGCGAAGTGAATGTGACCTCGGACGAAAGCGTGGATGCCGGTTTCGCCAAGGCGCGCGCGGCGCATGGCCAGGAGCGAATCCTGGTCAACTGCGCGGGGATCGGCAACGCGATCAAGACCGCCAGCCGCTCCAAGGAAGACGGCTCTATCAAGCATTTCCCGCTCGATGCCTTCAACTTCGTCATCCAGATCAACCTGGTCGGCACCTTCCGCTGCATTGCCAAGTCGGCGGCGGGCATGCTGACGCTCGATCCGATGGAAGACGGTGAGCGCGGCGCGATCGTCAACACGGCCTCGGTGGCCGGCGAGGACGGGCAGATCGGCCAGGCGGCCTATTCGGCGTCCAAGGGCGGCGTCATCGGCATGACGCTGCCGATCGCGCGCGACCTGATGAACGAGGGCATTCGGGTGAACACCATCCTGCCCGGCATCTTCAACACGCCATTGATGAACGCCGCCCCCCAGCAGGTGAAGGACGCGCTGGCTGCCTCCGTGCCCTTCCCGAAGCGGCTCGGCAATCCGGAGGAATATGCCATGCTCGCCATGACGATGATCGAGTGCGGCTATTTCAACGGCGAGGATGTGCGCCTGGACGGCGCGATTCGGATGGCGCCGCGCTGAGAGGTCAGGCGAGAACAGGCGGCGCGACGGCTCGGCGCCGTCGCGCCGCTGCCCCGGCGAGCGCAAAGCCGCTGATCAGGGCCGCCCAAGTGGCGGGTTCCGGCACGGCCGACACCAACTGGCTCTGACTGTTGGCCGAATAGAGCAGAGTGAGGCGCCCATTCACGGGCGGCGCCCAAGTTCCCGACGTGACTTTGCCGAGCCAGGTCTCAGCCACCGTGCGCGCCCCGTCGGTGTTCCACCCATATGCACGGAAGCTGCCGGCGCCGAAGTCGTAGGTTGCGGCCTCCTCGTTCACCACCTCCCAAACCGCGAGCTGCATAGCGGCGGCGGCCAGGCTCTTGTCGGAAGCGCCCGCGATCAGCGCGTTAGCGCGACCCATCAGGGCCAGCAGTTGGTTCTGCTTGGTGGCGTTGCTGACCAAGGTGCCGATCGGGGCCACGGCAAACGGGCCGGTCTGCAGCGGATGAAAGATGTCGACGCAGAAGGTGAGGAACTCGGCCGGTGCGTTCGACGGCACCTCCTGCGCGGTGAGCTTCAGTCGGCCTGTATAGACGTCGAGCGTCAGGCCGGATGGCGTGTGCTGAATGGTGCTGATCAGCGCTGCTGGATCGAAGCCATAGCCGGTCACCTGGTAGCTCTGGGCCTGACCCTGCCCGGCGCAACAAACGGCAAAGGCACCCGCAAGCGCGACCCGCGAAAGCTTGAGCATAGTCGTTCCCCCCCAAAGACGGGGGAGCGACTAGCACATCGCGCCCTTTGGCCCTAGCCGCTTGGGTAACCTCCGAGTCTCGGATCGGGACGGCTAGGTGGCTGCCGCAGCCTTCGCAGCCTTCGCGCGCTCGATCGCCTCGAGCACGATGCGGCGGGCATAGTCGGCGCCTTCCCAATGGCCGACGCGGACCCACTTCTTCAGTTCCAGGTCCTTGTAGTGGGTGAAGAAGTGCTCGATCTGCTGCATCACGATCTCTGGTAGATCGCTCCGCTCCTCCACCTTTGTGTAATAGGGAAAGGTTTCATCGACCGGCACGGTCAGCAGCTTCTCGTCGCCGCCGGCTTCGTCCTCCAGCATCAGCACCGCAATCGGGCGCACGCGCACCACGCAGCCCGGGATGAAGGGCGAGCGCGCGACGACCAGCGCGTCGAGCGGATCGCCGTCGGGTGACAGCGTGTGCGGCACGAAGCCATAGTTTGCGGGGTAGCGCATCGGCGTGTGCAGGATGCGGTCCACGAACAGCGCGCCCGACTTCTTGTCGAACTCATATTTCACGGGCTCGCCGCCCACCGGCACCTCGATGATGACGTTCAGATTGTGCGGCGGCTCGTCGCCGCAGCTGATCATTTCGATGTTCATAAACGGCTCCAAGCATAGGCCGTCATTGCGAGCGCAGCGAAGCAATCCAGAGCGGCGTTGAGCACGGCTGGATTGCTTCGTCGCTGCGCTCCTCGCAATAACGAGGAAAGCGGTTCAACTCACCGGGCGGTGAGCAGCCTGTCGAGCGCACCCTCTCCGGTGCCTGTTTTCTCGAAGCGCGGGTAGCGCAGGCCGCCCGTCCAGTCGAGGGTAAGCGTGTCGAACGCATCGAACTTGCGGACCAGCAGCTTGACTGGCTTCTTCGCCGAGATCGCTTCCTTGATGAGGTCGGGCGTCGCCGGCTTGTCGTTGACGCCGACGATTTCGTGCCCGACCGTCAGGCCCGCCTTGAAGGCCGGCCCGTCCCAGATCACGCCCGTGACCTTGCGGTCCTTGTCGATCGTGAACCCGCCGGAGAAGCTCAGGTCCGTATACTTGCCGCGCTTTTCGCTGTCCTTCCACACGGAGGTGGGCTCCGGCGTGAAGGCTAGGCGGTAGCCGCTCTCCGTGAAGCCGGTCATCGGCGCGCCGGCCTTCGCCTCGAACTGACGCGCCTGGAGAAAGCTGGCCCAGTCATAAGGTGCGATGCCGTTCAGCGTGCGGGCGATGTCCTCGACCGTGTAGGTCACGACGCCCCAATCCCGATCCCTGAGGCCGAAAAAAGCGCGGGCGAAATCGTCCATGCCGCGCTGCCCGTTCGTCATGCGGCGGAGCATCGCGTCCACCTCCAGCCACACGAGCATTCCTTCGTTGTAATAGTCTTCGGACCGCTGCCAGCTCGTCCAACCCTTCGGGCGCCGCGCCGAGATGATCGGATCGTAGGTCGTGTCCTCCAGATGCCGCCACTCCTGCCCGGGCCGCTCGTTGAGCGTGGCGGCAATGGATGCGAGGGCGTCGAGCGTCTCCTGCTTGGTGAACAGGCCGGAACGGGCGGCCAGCACATAGCCCCAGAACTGCGTCTGACCCTCATAGACCCAAAGCAGGCTGTTGCGCGTCGGCGTGTTGTGGTCGGGGGTCCAGAGGCCTGCCGGGCGCCGGAACTTGCCGTCCCAGCTGTGCACGAACTCGTGCGGCAGCAGGCCGCGCCGGCCCGGCCCGTCCGACCACTTCAGGAAATAGTCCGGATCGACGCTGTTTTCGGAACTGCGATGATGTTCGAGGCCGATGCCGCCCAGATGGTCGGTCAACGCCATCAGGAACTCGTATCTGTCGTAAGGCTGGGTGCCGAACAGCTTCAGCGCCTGGTCCACCAACCTTTTATGCGCGTCGATCTGCGCGGGCGTGGCAGCGAGATCGCCCGCTTCGTCAGCGACCATGTTGAGCCGCACGTCCGGCGACAGCTGCTCCTGGCGCGAGTGCTTGCCCGCGAAGACCGGCGAGTCGAGCAGGGTTTCGTAGCTCGTTTTCTCATAACGGTAGACGCCGCCCGAGACGGTCGAGGGCAGGCCTGAGAAGGCGCGCCAGCCTACCGGATAGCGCACCGTCGCCTGGATCGGGATCTGCCGCGCGTAGTGCCCCGCCGGGTAGAGCGAGACCGAGGTGAACTGCAGGTTCAGCATCGCCGGCGTCACGACCACACGGCCCTGGTCGCCTGCAGTCGCCGATATGAACTGAAAGGCGAGCTCGATCGCCCGCGTCCCCGCCGGCACGTCGATGTGGAAGGCATAGACGTCCATCGGGTCGCGCCGCCACGGCACCGGCTTGCCGCCCGCAGTGATCGTGAGGCCGGCCAGCTTCTCGATCTCGCCGCGCGGCGCGTGATTGCCCTGCAGGAACTTCGGGAAGAGCAGGGTCATCCGGCCGCTCTGCACCACGGGGATCGTCTCCCGCACCCGGAAGATACCGCGCTGCACGTCGGTCGCGTCCACGTCGAGCGTGAGGGTGCCGGGATAGGGCACGTCCCGGGGCGCCGGGACCTCGCTGACGGCAGGGATGGCCTGCGGGACCGAGTTCTGGGCGAGGGCGGAGGTGGCGAGGAGTAGCGAGCCGAACAGAAGTCTCATGAGTTTTCCGCTAGCTAGGATCAGGCACCGCATCAACTCACCTTCGACTCCGACCGGACCGCCCCCGTTCCGATCGAAGTTCATCTGGCATTCACGGGCCGGGCAGCCTCCTCGCGCCCGGAGCGGGGGCTCCTTAGCCACCGAGGGAAGAACACATGAAGACCATGTTGCTTACGGCCGTCGCCGCCCTGTCCGTCACCGCCGCACAGGCGCAGACTACCACGCCGCCGGTCGACCCGGCGACCACCACCGCCACTCCGGAGCCGGCCGCCTCGCCCACCCCGACCCAGGGTGCCACGATCACCACCGACACCACGACCACCGGCTCCGGCGACACCACCGGCCAGACCGTCGAGACGCCGAGCGGCAACAGCACGACCGTCATCAAGACCGACGACGGCACGCAGGTGACGCAGACCAAAAAGACCAAGAAGCGCTCCAAGCCGGAGTGACTTGGGGGAAGGGCGCCCAGGTCCGCGGGCGCCCTTCTTTTCATGGGAGCCAAGCTCGCCTAGAGGGCGCGCTTCATGGCAAAGATCGAAACTCCCCGGCCGATCCGCGGCACGCAAGACATGCTCGGCGAACAGCAGCGCCGCTTCCAGCATGTCGTCGACACGTTCGAAAAGGTGCGCCGGCTCTACGCCTTTCAGCGCGTCGAAGTGCCGGTGTTCGAGGCGACTTCGGTGTTCGCGCGCTCGCTCGGTGAGACCACCGATGTGGTTTCGAAGGAGATGTACACCTTCGAGGATCGTGGCGGTGACTCTGTCACGTTGCGACCAGAATTTACTGCCGGCATCGCCCGGGCCTATCTGACCGAAGGCTGGCAGCAATATGCGCCGCTGAAGGTCGTCACCCACGGGCCGCTGTTCCGCTACGAGCGCCCGCAAAAGGGCCGCTTCCGCCAGTTCCACCAGCTCGACGCCGAAGTGATCGGCGCGGCCGAGCCGGCGACCGATGTCGAGCTGCTCGTTATGGCCGACCAGCTGCTGCGCGAGCTGGGCGTGAGCGACGGCGTGACGCTGCAGCTCAACACGCTCGGCGATGCGGAGACGCGGGCCGCGTGGCGCGACGCCCTTGTCCGCCATTTCGAAGCGCATCGTGGCGATCTCTCGGAGGAGAGCCAGGACCGCCTCACGCGCAACCCGATGCGCATCCTCGACAGCAAGGACCCGCGCGACCGCCCGATCGCTGATACCGCGCCGGAGATCGACGATTATCTGACGAGCGAGGCGGGTGCCTTCTTCGAGGCGGTGCAGAAAGGATTGCAGGCGGCTGGCGTGGTGCCCACTCGCAACGCCCGCCTGGTCCGCGGCCTAGACTATTACCGCCACACCGCCTTCGAGTTCGTCACCGATCGGTTGGGCGCACAAGGCACGGTGCTGGGCGGCGGACGTTATGACGGGCTGATCGAAAGCCTTGGCGGCCCATCGACGCCCGCAGTTGGTTGGGCTGCGGGGATCGAGCGGTTGGCAATGTTGATCGCTGCACCAACTCCCGAGTTTCCCGAAGTCGCAATTGTGGTCGATGATGATCGCGTTTCTCTGCTTGCAAACAGGATGTTGGCTGACTTGCGCCGCGGAGGAGTCAGAACTGAGCTGTTTGCCTCGGGTTCTCCAAAAAAGAGATTCGACAAGGCCGTCAAAGCCGGATCGGCCTCAGCGCTCGTTCTTCGTCCTGCCGACGACCCCACGCAGATATCGGCGCACGTGAGATTCCGCGATTTGGACCCGGGGTTCGATCGCGAATACAAGCGATACATCCAGGATATCCTCGGAGATTCATTCGAAATCGAAGGCGGTAGCTACTCGGATTTGACCAATGGCGGAGAACTTCACCTCCGACAGAGACCTGCTGCATGACCACCATCTCCCCGGAACGGATCGCGCAGATCGAGGCGCGGCGGGATGAGTTGCAGGCGTTGATGGCGAGCGGGGAGCTCGCCGCCGAGCGCTTCGTGGCCATCTCCAAGGAATATGCCGAGCTGGAGCCGGTCGCGGTTGCCGCGGGCGAGGTGCGGCGGCTGCGGGCGGAGCTCGAGGTGCTGGGCGATCTCGCCGAGCGCGAGGCCGATCCCGACATGCGCGCGATGGCGGCCGAAGAAGCGGAGTCGCTCCGGGCCCGCCTGCCCGATGCCGAGCGGGAACTCGCGGTCAAGCTGCTGCCCCGCGATGCGGCCGACGAACGCCCCGCCATGCTCGAAATCCGCGCCGGTACCGGCGGCGACGAGGCGGCTTTGTTCGCCGGCGATCTGTTCCGCATGTACCAGCGCTATGCCGAGGAGAAGGGCTGGCGGGTGGAGCTCATTTCCGCCAACGCGGCCGAGCTGGGTGGCTTCAAGGAAGTGGTGGCCAGCGTCACCGGCCAGGGCGTCTTCGCGCGGCTGAAGTTCGAGAGCGGCGTGCACCGCGTGCAGCGCGTGCCGGCAACCGAAAGCGGCGGCCGCATCCACACCTCCGCCGCCACTGTCGCCGTGCTGCCCGAGGCCGAAGAGGCCGAGGTGCAGATCGACGAGAAGGAGTTGCGGATCGATATCTACCGCGCCTCCGGCCCAGGCGGGCAGGGCGTCAACACGACCGACTCTGCCGTTCGTATCACCCACCTGCCGACCGGCCTGATCGTCATCCAGCAGGACGAGCGCTCGCAGCACAAGAACCGCGCCAAGGCGATGAAGGTGCTCCGCACGCGCCTCTATGAGCTGGAACGCGAGCGGCTGGCGAGCGAACGTGCGGGTGCGCGCAAATCGATGGTCGGCTCGGGCGACCGTTCCGAGCGCATCCGCACCTACAACTTCCCGCAAGGGCGAGTGACCGACCATCGCATCAACCTCACCCTGCACCGGCTTCCCGAGATCTTGGAGGGCCAGATGGACGAGCTGGTCGACGCATTGATCGCCGAGGACCAGGCCGAGAAGCTGGCGAATCTGAATGGATGAACCGGACGAACCCGGCGTAACCCGTTCGTTTCGAGCGAAGTCGAGAAACGGTTAGTTCGGTGCAGGACGGCTTCTCGACTTCGCTCGAAGCGAACGGGGTTGGGACTGTGCTGGCAGGAGCGGCTCGCCTCCTCGCTCCGATCTCCCCCACTCCCCGCCTGGATGCCGAACTCCTCCTCGCGCACGCGCTCGGCATCTCCCGCGAGGCACTGCTGCTCGGCTCCGATCTCGCGGTGCCGCCTGCCTTCTACACCCTCCTCCAGCGGCGCCTCGCGCACGAGCCGGTCGCCTATATCACCGGCACCAAGAGCTTCTGGACCCTCGATCTGCACGTCACCCCGCACGTTCTGATCCCGCGGCCCGACAGCGAATCCCTGATCGAGGCGGCGATCGACTGGTTCGGCGGCCGCGTGCCTGGGAGAGTTCTCGACCTCGGCACCGGATCGGGCGCGCTACTGTTGGCGGCGCTCGACCATTGGCCGGAGGCGTGGGGCCTCGGCGTGGACCGCTCGGCAGACGCGCTTCTGGTCGCGCGTGCCAATGCGGAGCGGCTGGGGTTCGGCGCCCGTGCATCCTTCGCGCAGGCCAACTGGGCCGATGCCCTTGATGCGCGCTTCGACCTTATCCTCTGCAACCCGCCCTATGTGGAGGAAGGCGCCGAGCTCATGCCCGACGTCGCCGCGCACGAACCACCGGCCGCGCTCTACGCCGGTGCGGACGGGCTCGAAGACTATCGCCGGATCGTTCCTTCGATCCCGCGCCTCTTGGCTTCGGGCGGATTGGCAGCCGTCGAGATCGGCCACACCCAGGCGGAAGCACTCTCGGCCCTAGTCTCCAGGGTGGGACTGAAGTCGAGCACTCACAAGGACTTGGGCGGCCGTGACCGCTGCGTGAGCATTTTCGCAGACTGACACAGATCAGCAAGAAATCGCCCCTAGTTTCCGCTTGGATTTTCCAAGTCGAACCACTAGATAGGGGTCCAGAGGGGCGGGTCAGCCATCGCAAGCAGCGCCGGAGCGGCGCTCTCGATAGCCGGTCTGCCCATCCCCACAGCTATGACGCGGTTATGACCCGGCCGCGCTGGCGAATGGCGGAAGCGTGCGCCCGTTTGGCAGCCGCTCCCCAGGGCCGCGCATCCGAACATCGGAGCCGAACGGATACATATTTTGGGTGAAGTAAGGGACATCCTTTGATCAACAATCGTCAGAATGGACGGCGTCGCGGTCGTGGGGGGCAGCGGCCGCAAGGAAATCCCGGGCAGCCGGGCGGCGGCAATCGCATCGACAATCGTGCACGCGGCAACGCTCAGCAGCTTCACGAGAAATACAAGAATCTGGCCCAGGACGCGCAGCGTGCGGGGGATCGGGTCACCACCGAATATTATCTCCAGTTCGCCGATCATTACTTCCGCGTGCTGAGCGAAAGCCGCGCCCGGTTCGAGGACCAGCGCCGCCCCTCCGACGACGAGTTCGAGAGCGAGGACGGCGACGAGTTCGAGCAGCGGGATCCCCGCGACGCCCGCGAGCCGCGGGATTCGCGGGAGCCTCGTGAGGCACGCGATCCTCGTGATCAGCGGGAACCTCGTGAGCAACGTGACCAGCGCGAGCCGCGCGGGGATCGGGGCAATGGCCGCGACCGGGGCAATTACCGTCGCGACGACGAACGTCGCGAGCGCCAGCCCGAGCCGGCTTATGCCGACGCGAACGGTGAGACGGCGGAGCGTATCGAGGACGAGGGCGAACGCCGTCCCCGTCGCGCGCGTCGCCCGCGCGAGGAGAGCGAACAGCCTCAGGCTGCAAACGAGGGCTTTGATGCCAACATCCTGCCGCCGGCCATCGCGCCGGCCGGGGACGGCGAAGAGGCTCCGGCGCCACGCCGCCGCACCCGCCGGCCTCGCGCGGAAACGGCGAACGACACGGTCGAGGTTCCGCCCGCCGCGTGATCTCGCGGGTGTCACCTCTCTGAAATACAACCGTTTCGGATCAATCCCCGCGTTGCCGCGCGGGGCGTACGCCGCCTAGCCTTGCTCCGTTGCGCGGGCCTCTGTCCGCCACGGATCAAGGGGGCAAGCAGTGGCGGTTTCACTCACCAAAGGCGGCAATGTCAGTCTCAGCAAGGAAGCGCCGGGGCTGAAGAGCGTGCATGTCGGGCTCGGCTGGGATGCCCGGGTGACCGACGGCCAGGCCTTCGATCTGGACGCGAGCGTTTTCCTGCTGAGCGAGAGCGGCAAGGTCCGCTCGGACGCCGACTTCGTCTTCTACAACAACAAGGAAGGCGCCGGCGGCGCGGTCGTCCACCGGGGCGACAACACCACGGGGGCGGGGGAAGGCGATGACGAGACGGTGCTCGTCGCCCTCGATCGCCTGCCGGCCGAGGTGCAGAAGCTGAGCTTCGCGGTCACCATCCACGAAGCCGACAGCCGCAGCCAGAACTTCGGCATGGTCTCCAACGCCTTCATCCGCGTGCTCGATGCGAGCGGCGGGCGCGAGATCGCACGCTACGATCTGTCCGAAGACGCCTCGGTGGAGGCCGCGATGGTGTTTGGTGAGCTCTACCGCCATTCCGGCGAATGGAAGTTCAAGGCGGTGGGCCAAGGCTTCAAAGGAGGACTGGGGCCGCTCGCCCAATCCTATGGCGTGACGATCTAGCCCGAGCGCCGCCATGACCGTTCCGCATGCGCTGCAGCGTCCGTCCGGACGGCTGGAGCCGCGCCGCGTCCTCCTGCCGACGGGGCTGCTCGACATCACCGTCGCGCGCGCCGATTGGCCGCTGGACGCGCTGTGCGGCTTTGCCGCCCGGAACAATCCAAAACGGGGTTTTCTCGTCGTCTCGAAGGTCCTCGGCCGGCACATCGGCACGAGGCCCGATGTGATGCGGCGGAGCGCTCGGGATCTCGCGGCCAGGCTGCCGGCGGATCTGCCCGGCCCAGTGCTCGTGGTCGGCCTCGCCGAGACGGCGATCTGCCTTGGCCAAACGGTGCATGAGGAATATCGCGCGCTGACCGGGCGTGACGACCTGGTCTTCATCCACTCCACCCGCCAGCAAATCGACCACCCGCTGCTCTGCCGGTTCGAGGAGCCGCACAGCCACGCCTCCGCGCACCTGATCTACCGGCCCGGTTTCGCGCCGCCGCGCAGCCTGGTGCTGGTCGATGACGAACTGTCGACCGGTACGACGCTCACCAACCTGGCGGGCGCGCTGGTGGGCGTGTGGCCGCGCATCGAGGCGATTGTAACGGCGACGCTCACCGACTGGTCGGGGGGCAGCTGGCGCGCTCGCATGCCTCGCCCGACGCAGGGCGTCGCTTTGCTGGCCGGCAGTCTCTCCTGGCGTGCGAGTAGCGTGGTTTCCACTTTCGAAGAGGCGCCCGCGAAGCTGGGCCGGCTGGCCCGGCATCGCAATACTGGAAGACTGGGAGTGGCGGCGCCGCTGGCACTCGACTGTCCGCCGCCACCGCCCGGATCGGCACCGCTGCGCGTGATCGGGACGGGGGAATGCAGCACTCCGGCCTTCCGCATCGCCGAGGCTTGGCAGCAGGAGGGCCGCGATGTCATCGTCCAGGCGACCAGCCGCAGCCCGGCGCGGATCGGCAGCGCGATCCGGAGCATGCTGCGCTTCGCCGACAACTACGGCACCGGCGTTCCGAACTTCCTCTACAATGCCGATGACGCCCGCGAGAACTGGATCGTCGCCGAGCCTGGCACCGATCCGATCGACCCTGCGCTGATGGAGGCGCTGCGGGCGCGGCTGGTGGTTTGGGCATGACCCGCATCATCGCGCTCGTCGATCTCGACGACACGCTGTTCCAGACCCGCCGCAAATGCCCGGAAGACGTCGCCGAGCATCGCCTGGCGCCGCTCGGCTTCGCACGCGACGGCAGCGCGCTGAGCTTCGCGACGCCGCGCCAGGCCGGCTTCCTCGACTGGCTCGCCGACACGACCGAGCTCATCCCGGTCACTGCCCGCAGCCGAGACGCGCTGAATCGCGCCCGCGTGCCGCACCGCACGGCGATCTGTGCACATGGCGGCCTGATCCTGGAAGAGGGCGTGCCTGACCCCGAATGGTCCAACCATATCACGTCAGCCGCGCACCATGTTTCGGACCAGCTCAGGGCATATGGCTCCGCGCTGGCGACGGCAGGTGAGGGGCTGGCGGCGCGAGTTCTGGAGGAGGAGGGCACGCCTCTTTACCTGCTCGCCAAGCACGACGCGGCGGACTCGGCTGTGTTGCACCGCATCGTTAGCAGCGCCTGTGCGGACCTGCCGCCCGGCTGGACGCTGCACCTCAACGACAACAATGCCGCGCTGCTGCCGCCGCACCTGGGCAAGCAGCACGCGGTGTCTCACTTGCTGCCACGGCTGCGCGCCCGGCACCCCTACGCGGCCGTGATCGGCATCGGCGACAGCCACACGGACGCGCCGTTTATGGCGCTGTGCGACTTCGCAATGCTGCCTGCCCGGTCGCAGCTCGCCAGCAGGCTGTTCGATGCGGCCTGAGCGTCACGCGCCACAGCCGCGCGGCTTTTCCGGCAGCTATGCGCCGGAGGATGTCACCTTCCTGCTGAAGCCGGTGCAGCTCCGGCCTGTCGAAGTGACAGCCAAAGAGGCGCTGATCCAGTCGGGGCGGCGCCATTATTCCGAGATGATCGGCGTTGAGACGCTCCCCTCTTCTGCCTATCTGGATCTGTTCCACGCGGCCGAGCGGCGCAACCGCGCCCGGCTCGCGGGCGATCTGGCGGGTCTCGCCCGGCACCTCGCTGCGCGTAGCCGCGGGCGCGAGATCGTGATCGTGTCGCTCGCCCGCGCAGGCACGCCGATCGGGGTGCTGCTGACGCGGCTCCTGCGGGCGCACGGTCATGCTGCCGTCCATTACTCCGTCAGCATTATCCGTGACCGCGGCATCGACCTGAACGCGCTATCGTACATCGCCGCCCGGCACGATCCGGCGGACGCCGTGTTTATCGACGGCTGGACCGGAAAGGGGGCGATCGCCAGCGAACTGCGCTGCAGCCTTTCCGATCGGCCATTCGGCTTTTCGCCGACCCTCGCCGTGGTCGCCGACCCCGCTGGCCAGGCCGACGTCGCGGCCTCGACCGACGATTACCTGATTGCCTCCGGCCTGTTGAACGCCATCGTCTCCGGCCTGGTCAGCCGCTCCATCCTGAACGCGGACGCGGTGGGTCCGGGCGACTTCCACGCCTGCGTCACCTACCCACACCTCGCGCCTCACGACTTGTCCCGCGGCTTCGTTGACAAGCTGACTGCGGCAGCGCGGGCGGCCACGCCGCGCGATCTTGACGGTCATGTGGAGCGGCGCGCTGCCCTGAGTGCTGCCTGCGAGGCGATGGTGGCCGACATCATGCATCGCGCCCACGTCAGCGAACGCAACCGCATCAAGCCAGGCATCGCCGAGGCGACCCGCGCCTTTTTGCGGCGTGTGCCGCAGCGGCTGTTCCTGCGGGATCCGCTCGATCCCGATGTCGCACACCTCGTCCACCTGGCGGACAAAGCCGGTGTGCCGGTCGCGCGACTGGGCCTAGATTGCGCGTATCGCGCCGTCGCGGTGATCGGAAAGGCTGGCGCGTGATCGATCCGCTGGAACTCGGCGCCACCCTCTACATGCCGGCCACCCGGCCCGACCTGCCGCTTGCCCTGTTCGGTGGCCGCGTGCCTGGCCTGCGATCGGCCGTCGTGTGCCTGGAGGATGCGGTCTGCGAAGACGACCTGCCGCAAGCCCTGGCGGCGCTCGCGGCCCTGCTACGGGCCATTCCCAACGGCGGCCCGCACCTGTTCGTCCGCCCCCGATCGCCTGCGATGCTCGGCCATCTGCTGCGCCTGCCCGGCATCGATCGCGTGGCCGGCTTCGTTCTGCCCAAGGTCACTCCGGAAAGCCTGCCGCTCTATCTCGCACAACCGCTCCGTCCGGCGCACCTGCTGATGCCGACGCTCGAGACCCGTGAGGCCCTCGACCCGATCGAGCTGCGGCGCCTACGCGACCAGTTGCTCGGCGTTCAGGAGCGCGTGCTTGCCGTCCGGATCGGCGGCAACGACCTGCTGCAGGCACTGGGCGTGCGCCGCGCGCCGAACCGGATCAGCTACGACGGTCCGCTCGGCAACATCATCGGCATGATCGCGGGGCTGTTCATTCCTTATGGCTTCGCGGTGAGCGCGCCGGTCATTGAGCGCTTCGACGACCCGGTCCTGCTGCGCGAGGAGATGCTGCGGGACCTCGATCATGGCCTCACCAGCAAGACGGCCATTCACCCGAGCCAGATCGCCGTCATCCAAGGCGCGCTGGCGGTCAGCAGTGCCGACCGTGCTGAGGCCGAGACTATCCTAGAGGGAGCCGCACACGCCGTGTTCGCAACCGATGGTCGCCTGAGCGAACCGGCGACGCACCGCCGCTGGGCGGACGCGATCCTTCGCCGCGCCGCGCTATTTGGAGTTGCGGAACCGCTGCCGCTCGTCCGCCAGGCCTAGCGCTGAGCGGGCATCCCGCCCGGAGCACCCTGACCCATTTGCTGCATCTGCATCTGCTGCAGCACCGCCATGGGCAGGAACTCGAGCAGCTCGACATCGAAGACGAGCAGCGAGTTGGCGGGGATCGGGCCGGTCTGGCGCTCGCCATAGCCGAGCTCCGGCTTGATCCAGAGGCGATACTTGCCGCCCTTCTGCATCTGCTTCAGTCCTTCGGAGAAGCCCGGCACCACTTGCGCCACCGGCAGCGGGGCGCGGTTGTTCTCGTCGAACACGGTGCCGTCGCGCAGCGTGCCCTTGTAGGAGATGAGTGCAACGTCAGCGTCGGTCGGCTTGCCGCCCTCGCCCGCCTCGATGACCTTGTACTGCAAGCCGGATGCCGTGGTCACGACGCCTGGCTGACGGGCATTATAGTCGAGGAACTGCTCGTTCGTACCCGTCTGCGCGATGGCCGGCGCCGTGCCGGCCCAGGCGAGCGCGGCGGCGGCAAGCAGCGCCACGAGCAAGCCGCCCCACAGCATCGCGAGCACGCGGCGCGAGGTCGGCTTGATGGGAACGGCAGTGACGGACATGGGGCAGGCTCCGAAATGATCGCGTGCTTCTAAGCACACTCGTCATTCGCGGGAAAGCCCGGCAGTCGAGAACCTCGGACCGAGCCCGAGGTTGACGCTCGAGCCTTACTTGACGCCGTCGCGCTCGGCGCGCTTGCGCTCGAGCTTGCGCGCGCGGCGGATCGCGGCGGCACGCTCGCGGGCGCGCTTCTCGGACGGCTTCTCATAGTGACGGCGCAGCTTCATCTCGCGATAGACGCCCTCGCGCTGCAGCTTCTTCTTGAGCGCGCGCAGCGCCTGGTCGACATTGTTGTCGCGGACGAGGATTTGCATAGGGCCGTCAGTCTCCGTTGCTCTTCAAAGCGGTCCGGTGGCCGCGATCCGGCCCGCCAAACGCCAAACATGTGAAATGGTTCGCCGCACCCAGGGGCACGCCGGAAAGCGCGCCCTCTACACACGATGAGGTGAGTCGGCAAGGGGAGGCTTCGGTTCGGGTCTGCCGAACTCAAAACCGTTTAGGCTGAGCTTGTCGAAGCCTTCCCTTCTTCTTCCCGCGGCCGAACGGAAGAAAGAAGAGGGCTTCGACAAGCTCAGCCTAGACGGGCTCCAGGTGAGATAGTTGCTCAGTAACGCTGCTGACGCTCGTAAAGGCTCTTATAGTGCTGGATTCGGGTGACACGCAGGCCCGGCATGCCCGACCGCTCGACCGCCCGCTGCCACGCGGCGAACTCCTCGACGGTCAGGCTGTAGCGCTCGCACACTTCGTCGACGCTCAAGAGGCCGCCATTCACCGCCGCCACCACTTCGGCCTTACGGCGCACGACCCAGCGGGTGGTCCGCGGCGGTGGCAGAGTGTCCAGCGTCAGCGGCTCGCCGAGCGGGCCAATCACCTGGGCGGGGCGGATTTTCTGGTTCTCGAACATCATGACCTCGGAAAGCAACAGCGGCTCGAAGGGGAGCCTCGGAACGGCGACATGGGACTTAGCGGAGAGCGGTTCAGGAACGCTGAAACGCGTCGGTAAACAGCGGCATCATGTTCCTTTCTCGGGCGTTAGCCTTTCGGCCACGCCCATGTTGAAGCTCGCCGCACCGTGCGCGCCGCGGCGGCGTCCACCGAACAGCTCGACAAGCGAGACCGGCCCCACCGGGCCCGCTTCCGCCGCGGCGATCACCTGGGCGGTGGCGCTCGCCGACTGGCGGGCCACGGCGACCGCGACGAGAGTCGCAAAATCGGGCTGGGCGGGGCGCGCCTTGCGCTTCCATTCTTCGGGGCTTCGATCTTGCCTCATTGATCCGCCTTCTACGGATCAGGATTGAAGCTGCGGTAAAGGCGGATGGGGAAAATGCGCCACAGTGCGGCAAGGCTTTGCCGCCCGTGCCCGTCACACCTATATCCGCGCCCTGTGCACGCCGACTTTCAGCTGGGACCCGATTTAAGAGGCAAGCGGATCGTCGTCGCCATGTCCGGCGGCGTCGACAGCTCGGTCGTGGCCGCGCTCGCAGCCCGCTCGGGCGCGGAGACGATCGGGGTGACGCTCCAGCTCTATGATCATGGCGCGGCGGTGGGGCGTACCGGCAGCTGCTGCGCGGGGCAGGACATTCGTGATGCGCGCGCGGTCTGCGACCGGCTCGGCATCGCGCATTATGTGTTCGATCACGAAAGCCGCTTCCGCGAATCGGTGATCGACCAGTTCGCCGACGAGTATCTGGTGGGACGCACGCCGATCCCCTGCGTCCGTTGCAACATGGGCGTGAAATTCACCGACCTGTTCGCGCTCGCGCGCAACCTCGGCGCCGATTGCCTTGCGACCGGACATTATGTCCGCCGTGTCGAAAGTCCGGACGGTCCGGAGCTGCACCGTGCCGCCGATCCGGCGCGCGACCAGAGCTACTTCCTTTTCGCGACCACCACGGAGCAACTCGACTTTCTGCGATTCCCGCTCGGCAACCTTCCCAAGCCGCAGGTGCGGGCCGTTGCCGCGGAGCTCGGGCTGGGTGTGGCGGCCAAGCCCGACAGTCAGGACATCTGCTTCGTGCCGGACGGCGATTATGCGCGGCTGGTCAAGAAGCTGCGTCCGGAGGCGGAGGAAGGCGGCGAGATCGTGGACCTCTCCGGCCGCGTGCTCGGGCAGCACAAGGGGCTGATCCACTTCACCGTCGGGCAGCGCAAGGGTCTCGAGATCGGCGGCCAGCCAGAGCCGCTTTATGTCGTGCGGCTCGACGCGGCGGCGAAGCGGGTGGTCGTCGGCCCGAAACGTGCGCTCGCGGTCCAGGCTGCGCACCTCTCCGAGATCAACTGGCTCGGCGGCAACCATAAAGGCGCGCTCACGGCCAAGGTGCGGTCGCTCGCCAAACCGGTGCCCGCGCGGCTCGACGGCGCCCGCCTGAGCTTCCTGCAGCCGGAATATGGGGTCAGCCCGGGGCAGGCGGCGGTGCTCTACGACGGCGACCGCGTGCTGGGCGGCGGCTGGATCGAAGAAACGGAGTCCGCCGACCTGACGCTCGCCGCGGCCTGAACGAGGGGTCCGAGGCCGCGCTGCTGCGTTATCGGCGGCATGCCCGAGGCCGCCACCTTCGACATCGTCCGCTTCTACGTGCCCATCCTACTCGCGATCGGCGGGCTGATCCTGCTCGTTGCCTGGCTTCCGCTGGTTTTGAAGAAGCTGCCGCTGTCGCTGCCGATCCTCTGCGTCGGGATCGGCATGGCGGTGTTCAGCTGGACGGTGTTCGCCGACTATGCGCCGCATCCGGCCAAGACGCCGGTGCTGGTCGAGAAGGCATCCGAGCTGATCGTCATCGTCTCGCTCATGGGCGCGGGGCTGAAGATCGAGCGGGCGCTTGGCTGGTCCAGCTGGAACATCACCTGGCGGCTGCTGGGGCTCGCCATGCCGCTCACCATCGGCGTGCTGATGCTGCTCGGCCAATCACTGCTCGGGCTAGGGCTCGCCACCGCGCTGCTGCTGGCCGCGTCGCTCGCGCCCACCGACCCGGTTCTCGCGTCCGACATCCAGATCGAGCACCCGACCAGCCCGCAGGACGATGAGGCGCGGTTCGCGCTGACGTCGGAGGCCGGCCTCAACGATGCGCTTGCCTTTCCGTTCGTCCACCTGGCCATCGCGATCAGCCTTGCGGGGCTGACAACGGAGACCTGGACCGAATGGGCGTGGGATGCGGTGCTGATCCGGTTCGGCGTCGGCCTGGTCTGCGGAATCGGCTTTGGCCTGTTGCTGGGATGGATCGTCTATCACGTCCCGCGCGGCACGCGACTGTCGCGCACCGGCACCGGCTTCGTGGCGCTCGGCGCGACGCTCAGCGTCTATGCGCTGACGGAGCTCGCGCACGGTTATGGCTTCCTCGCCGTTTTCTTGGCGGGGCTGATGCTGCGCCGGGCGTCGCGCGGCCACGACTATAACGACCGCATGCACGACTTCGCCGACGAGGTGGAACGGCTGCTGATGATGGCGCTGCTCGTCTTTTTCGGCGGCATGCTGGTGGCGGGCGGCTTGCTCGCGGCACTTGGCTGGCGCGAGGTGCTATTCGCACTGCTCGCCTTGTTCGTGGTTCGGCCGCTTGTGGGCTGGGTGAGCCTGATAGGCCGTCCTCCGCCAGGCCTGGAGCGGTTCGTGATCGCGTTTTTCGGCATTCGCGGGCTCGGCTCGGTTTACTACCTTGCCTATGGGATCAATCACGGCAGCTTCGAGCGCGAGGTCTCGATCTGGAGCACCCTGGGGCTCGTGATCCTGATCTCGATCGTGCTGCACGGCATCACCGTCACGCCATTGATGCGGCGGCTGGACCGGCAGCGTTCGGTTGAGATGGAAAAGCCGGTAGCACCCGCCTAGAAGGGGCCGGATGGGGCAGCCGTCCGCCGCCAGCGACAGCGATATCGCGAGCCTCGCCAAGGGCGGACGCACGAACGTCTTCGGCTTTCTGCTGCGGCTCCTCGCGCGCATCCCCTTCCTGTTCATCGCCGGCCGGCTCTACGGACCGGACGCGCTGGGCCGCTTCGCCTATGCGATCCTGATCATCGAGTTCGCGGCGCAGCTCGCAACTCTGGGGCTGAAGCGCGGCTTGGCACAGCAGCTCTCCTCGGCTGAGCGGCCGCATGTGTGCGTGGTGTGGGACGGGTTGCTGGTCGCGGGCGTGGCGTCCGCGCTGGCCGCCGCCTTCCTGATCGCCGTGCCGGAGATCATGTTCCCGAACTCCGAACTGAACGGGTTCGACCGGCTGCTGCCGCTCACCATCTTCGCGCTCGTCTGGTCGGACGTGGCGCTGGCAGCGCTCGCTTATCGCCACAACGTCGCCGCGACGGTGCGTGCGCGGGCGGTCATCGAGCCCTGGACGATCAGTATCGCCGCGGGCGCGCTCTGGTTCTACTCGGCGCGTGACGGGCTGATCCTGTCCTACGTTCTTTCGCTGGTCGCGGCGCTCGTTGCGTCGATCATCCCGCTGGTGCGCAGCTATGGTTGGCCCAAGGGCTGGTCGCCGCAGCCGATCGCCTTGTTCCGGCTTGCCCAGCGCAACGCACCGCTCGCCGCTGCCGACGCGATCGAATGGGGCACCCGCAACGTCGACCGCGCGATCCTCGGCCTGTTCTTCCCGCCGGCGGTGGTCGGCATCTATTGGGTGGCGCAGCAGATCGTCACCCTGCCGCAGAAGCTCAAGACCAGCTTCGATCCGATCCTCGGCCCCGTGCTGACCCAGAGCCTCGCCGACGGCGACATGGCGGCGGTGGCGGCGCAGGTGCGGCAAGTGGGGTTCTGGATCATCGCAGCCCAGGCCGGCATCGCGCTCGCGCTCACCATTCCGGGCGAGGCGATCATGGGGCTCGCCGGCCCGCAATTCGTGGCGGGCACCGGCGCGCTCGCCTTCTTGATGATCGCGGAGGTGGTGGCGGCAACGGCTGTCGTGTCCGAATCGGCGCTGGTCTACGTCGCCCGCCATCGCAACATGATGATCTCACTCGCGACCATCCTTCTGCAGGTGGCGCTCAGCTTCGTGCTGATCATCGGCATGCAACTGGCCGGGGTGCCGCCGGTTGTGCAAGCGCTCGGGCCGGCCATGGCGCTGCCCATCGCGCTCGGCTTTGCCGCGGTGATCAAGGCGCGGCTGCTGGCGGGATTGCTGGGCGCCCCCGTCTCCCCCTGGCGCTGGGCGCTGGTCTGGGCGGCCGCCGTCGCGACTCTCGTCGGCTTCGTCGCGACCAGCATCCCCGAATGGTCCGAGCTGCTGATCGGAATGCCGGCCATCCTGATCGCCTATGGCTGGGTGATCTGGAAAAAAGGTTTCACGGCCGAGGATCGCGTACTGTTCAAGCGCAGCAAGGGCGAGCAGCCGGCCTTTCCAGCGCCAGGCGAGACACGGCAAGCACGATAGTTCGGAGCAGCGCCCCTCGACTTCGCTCGGGACGGGCAAGAGCGTTGCCGCTCGTCCTGAGCGGAGCGCAGCGTAGTCGAAGGGCGCGGCTCGGATTAGTGCCGGAAGTGCCGCATTCCGGTGAAGACCATCGTTAGCCCGGCCTGGTCGGCCGCCGCGATCACCTCTTCGTCGCGGATGGAGCCACCCGGCTGAATCACGGCCGTGGCGCCCGCCTCGACTGCGGCCAGCAGCCCGTCCGCGAATGGGAAGAAGGCGTCCGAGGCCACCGCGGATCCGATGGTCCGCGGCTTTGACCAACCCGCCTTCTCCGCCGCATCCTTGGCCTTCCAGGCCGCGATGCGCGCCGATTCGAGCCGGTTCATCTGGCCCGCGCCAATGCCTGCGGTCGCCCCGTCTTTCGCATAGACGATCGCGTTCGACTTGACGTGCTTGGCCACGGTCCAGGCGAATAGGCAGTCGGCCAGTTCCTGCTCCGAAGGCTGGCGCTTCGTCACGACCTTCAACTCCTCACGCCCGATCGCCCCATTGTCGCGCGACTGGAGCAGCATGCCGCCGGCGATCGACTTCAGCAGCAGACCGGGCCGGCGCGGATCGGCGAACGCGCCGCAGAGCAGCAGCCGCAGGTTCTTCTTGCGCGCGAACACAGCGCGTGCCGCCTCATCCGCATCGGGTGCGACCACGACTTCGGTGAAGATCTCGGCGATCGCCTCGGCGGTGGCGCCGTCGAGCAGGCGATTGCAGGCGATGATGCCGCCGAACGCCGACACGGTGTCGCACGCGAACGCTGCCTTGTACGCGTCCAGCAGCGTGTCGGCGCTCGCCACGCCGCACGGATTGGCGTGCTTGACGATGACGACGGTGGGCGGGCCGTCCTTGAACTCGGCGACGAGCTCCAGCGCTGCGTCGGCATCGTTGAAGTTGTTGTAGCTCAGTTCCTTGCCCTGCACCTGCTCGGCCTGCGCGACGCCGGGCGTCGCGGGGCCTGCGGGCAGATACAGCGCGGCCTTCTGGTGCGGGTTTTCGCCATAGCGCAGCTCCTGGGCGAGCCGCACCGGGATAGCGACCGTCTCGGGAAAAAGCTGCTGCTGGTCGGCAAAGGCGAACCAGGAGGCGATGGTGGCATCATATTGCGCGGTCAGCGCATAGGCCTTGGCTGCCAGCCGCTTGCGCTCCTCGAGCGTGGTCGAGCCCTTGGCGACCAGCGCGTAATCGGCAGGATCGGTCACAATCGCGACGAAGGCGTGGTTTTTGGCCGCTGACCGCACCATCGACGGGCCGCCGATGTCGATATTTTCGATAACCTCGTCCCGGCCCGCGCCGCGCGTGACGGTCTGGGCGAAGGGGTAGAGGTTGACGACGACCAGATCGATCGCGCCGATGCCATGCGCCTCCATCGCGGACGCATGCTCCGGATTGTCGCGCACGGCGAGCAGCCCGCCATGCACTTTGGGGTGGAGCGTCTTGACCCGCCCATCCATCATCTCGGGAAAGCCGGTCAGGTCCGAGATGTCGCGCACCGTCAGCCCCGCATCGCGCAGCGCCTTTGCCGTGCCGCCGGTGGAGACTAATTCCACGCCCTTATCGGCCAGCGCCTGCCCGAGCTCGGCCAGACCGGTCTTGTCGGAGACGGAGAGGAGGGCGCGGCGGATAGGGATGTCAGTCATGCGCGCGCGTCTAGCGCCCGCACCCGCGTCCGTCACCCCGCCCGCTTGAACAGCCAGGCAACGCTGGTGCCGCCGGCCGGGGACTCGCCGGTGATGACGAGCTGGTGCGTGGCGCGCGGTCGCCCGCTCGCATCCACCCACAGGCTTTCCTCCAGACCCAGCGCGCCACCCTTGCAACGGAACTGCCAGAGCGGCCCGCCTTCGATCCGCAGCAGCGCGCCCTGCGCGTCGGCGGTCGGCGTAATCTCCACGTCAGGCGCGAGGTGGAAGCGGATGGCGAACGGCGCGGCCTTCTTCTTGCGGCCCTGGGGCAGCAGCATGTCTTCGCCTGACAGGCTGCGACCGTCGACGGAGAGCGCAAGCTGGCGGCGGAAAAGTAGCCCATAGCGGCGGACATAGCCGTCATGGCTCGCCTCGATCCGGCTGCCGCCTTCCAATTCCTGCCGGTCGATTTCGACTTGGGCGACGCCCTTCCCGAGGCTGCCGTCCGGATGGATCGCGGTCGAGTTCGCATCGGCCAGGACCAGCGTCGAGTGCGCCGCGGTCGCGCGCAAGGCTTCGGCGAGGTTGGCAGGAAGATAGGCGCCAGCATGCCGCGCGCCACCGCAGCTGACGATCAGCCGGTGCCCCCCGTCCGACATTTCGAAAGCGAGTGTTGACGCGCAGGCACCCTTCGCCGTTCGCACGGGTGGCGGCGGGGCCGCGTCCATCGTGACGACGGTCGCGCCGCCCGCCAATCGCTGATAGCCCCAGTCCCGCGCCTGCCGCAGCGGCCGCGCGCGCACGCCGGAGCCCTCGAGGGTCGCGGCGACGCGCAGCTGGTCGAGCGGCAGCCCGCCCTGCCAGCTGGCGAGCCCGCCATCCCCGTGGCACACGCCCAGCAGCGCCGGGACAGCGCGGGCAAGGGCGAGCTCAAGGTCGGACAAAGGTGCCTCTCGGCGGGCGTCATAGGCGGCCCGCAACAGGCAAAGCAGCCCCACGGCCTCCAGCAGGGCGCCCGGCGACCGGCAGACGATGCCACCATCCTCGCTGATCGTCGTCGCCAGCGTGCGGGCGAGCCCGGCCTCGGCATAGGCGCGGCGCGGCTCTCCGCCCGGGATCAGCAGCCCGGCCGCGATCAGCCCGGACCAGGCGGCGATGCGCCCGAGCCCATCGGGCACCTTGTCGACGGCCCGATCCAAATGCCGCGCACCCCGCGCCAGCGTGTTCAGGACCGCCGAGCGATAGACGATGTCGGCGCTCGACAGGATCAGCGGCGCGTGCACGGTCCAGTAGAGGATGCGCTTGCCCCAGAGGTCGGCGCGCCAGGCCGGATCGCTGACCGCCTCGGCATGGGCGGAAAGCCAGCGACTCATGATCGCTTCGGCGACCGGCGCACATTGCTGGCGCGTGCCGGCGGTCGACAGGTCGCGCAGCCAGGCGAAGCCGTGCAGGTAGTCGATCAGCCCCGGCGAACCGATGAGCGTGCGGAAATCCAGCTCCCGGATCGCAAGCTTCTCGCCGCGATGCAGAACAAAGCCCTGCAGCAGTGCCTGACCGGCCTTCACGTCGCCGATGATTGGATCGTCGGGCGCGGCCAGCAGGCGGAGGGGATAGCGGCCGCGGAGGCGCAGGCGATGCAGCGGCGTGCGCCAGGTCAGCCGCTGTAGACTGTCAGCCAGCCGCTGCGACAGGGAAAGGCCGCGGTCGGTGTCGACCCGGATGAGCCTCTTGCCCTGCTCGATTCCGTCAGCGGGGTCGATCGGCTCGTGCTTGGTCATTCAGCCTCTGAGTGCCCGGATGTTGTCCGCGTAGGCAGTCGGGCCACCCTTGAACGTGGCAGTCCCGGCGACCAGCGCATCGGCACCCGCGGCGATCGCGCGCGGCGCCGTGGCGCGGTCGATCCCGCCGTCCACCTGCAGGTCGATGGCCTTGCCGAGCTTGTCGATCTGCTTGCGAATGGCTTCGATCTTGCGGAGCTGGCTCTCGATGAAGCTCTGCCCGCCGAACCCGGGATTGACGCTCATGACGAGGACGAGGTCGATCTCTTCCAGCACATAGTCGAGCATCTTGGCCGGGGTCGCGGGGTTCAGGGATACGCCCGCGCGCTTGCCGAGCGCCTTGATGCGCTGGATCGTCCGGTGAAGGTGCGGCCCGGCCTCGGGGTGCACCGTGATCGTGTCCGCGCCCGCCTCGGCGAACGCATCCAGATAGGCGTCCACGGGCGAGATCATCAGATGGACGTCGAACGGCTTGGCGGTGTGCGGCCGCAGCGCCTTCACCACCATCGGACCGATGGTGAGGTTCGGCACGAAATGCCCGTCCATCACATCGACATGGATCCAGTCCGCGCCCGCTTCGTCGATCGCACGCACTTCCTCGCCCAGCCGCGCGAAATCGGCCGACAGGATGGAGGGGGCAATGCGGACGGGCTGCTGCACGGACACAAGCCCTAGTGGGTGCCCGCCCACCCGTGAAGCGGCACCCGCCCCTTATCCACAACAGCTAGTCGCCTTACCCGCTCGTCATTGCGAGCGAAGCGAAGCAATCCAGCCCAAAGCCCGGGACCCATGGATCGCTTCGTCGTTACGCTCCTCGCGATGACGGGGAACGCTTGAACCTCGCGATGAAGAAACCGTCGATCGCACCCTGGTCCGCGAGCATATCGGGCAAGGTGCGGACATGACCTCGCGGATCAGGAGTCACCCCCTCCGGCAGTTCGGCCTCCATGATCGGCTCCAGCGTGAGGCCCTGCACATGCGGCAGATGCTCCTCGCCCTCCGCTGGCTCCAGGGAGCAGGTGGAGAAGAGGAGGGTGCTGCCCGGCTTCAGCCAATCGGCGACCCGGTGGAGCATGGCACGCTGCAGGTCCGCCATCTCGGCAATGACGCGCGGCCGAGCCCGGTGCAGCACATCGGGGTGGCGGCGAAAGATGCCCGTAGCACTGCACGGCGCATCCAGCAGGATTGCGTCGACAGGGGCGGCGGGCGCCCATTGCATCACATTGGCCTCGACGATCTCGGCCTTGACGTTCGTCCGTTCCAGGTTCTCCCGCAGGCGCTCGAGCCGGTGGCCGGAACTGTCGACCGCGGTGACTTGCCAGCCCGCGGACGCCAGCTGGAGCGTCTTGCCGCCCGGCGCCGCGCAGAGATCGAGCACATGCCGCCCCTCGCCGGACCCGAGCAGGCGGGCGGGAATGGAGGCGGCAAGGTCCTGCACCCACCAATCGCCCTCCTTGAAGCCGGGCAGGTCAGCGATGCGGCTCTGCGCCGGAATACGCATGTGCCTGGGGGCAAGCCGCTGGCCGTCGAACGCCGCTGCCTTTGCGTCGTCGGCAAAGCTCAGGTCGAGCGGGGGCGG
>Ga0164290_1000487_pt1 | contig 123855 bp, 107 predicted proteins | sample Micstemetagenome_FD_108782 | JGI IMG/M metagenome (GOLD analysis project Ga0164290, IMG submission 108782) | Contaminated culture microbial community from soil near Moab, Utah, USA - Microcoleus steenstrupii SON62 (Illumina Assembly) | ecosystem: Environmental > Terrestrial > Soil > Soil crust... | reverse complement strand
GGGTGATCGCGGGAACGAACGTCATCTCTCCTACGCCAGATTGGGTAGCCTCGTTTAGAAGACTTAATTTCCCGTGATTTATAAACGCAACCAGCGCAAATGGATCTGTAAGAAGGGTGGGATTAATCGCTTGACATAAATTCGGAAAGCATTCCAAGTTTCTGTGGAAATCTCCCGGCGTAGCTTTGATCCATCATGAAAAGCCCACCTTAACCAATTTTGTAAGCCATTGTTCTGTAAGCAGCCGGTAAACTACGTCTTGCGTGGCATTAGTTCTGATATTCTGTTTACGGGATGATTGGGGATTCTTTCCAGGGGGGCGTCCAGAAGACCGTGGTCTTCTCGTATTGGTCAGCAATCAGGTTACCTATAGCATCATACAAATAAGCCCCGTCATTTTCAGGTGTGGTCATTACGCCAAGTTCACCATTACCAGTTGAAGCGATGATACTTGGGGTCAGCCTGACTTCATTCATACCTCGCACCGTGATCCACTGATTGGAGGCGAAGTTTGCGGAACCACCCACAACTACATTCCGGTTAAATCTACCATTTATTGAACTGGAAATGGTACCGCTATTGATCGTTGTGTCAGTCAGCTCCCGGAGGAATTGCAACTTATTTGTATTTCCGTAGTAAGCCTAGTTGAAATGTTGAAATCATCCTGAAGCGCACCGGTTCCGTCGTATCGCTTTAATGTGAGCAGGTTGCCGTTTGCATCATAGGAAAACAACTCATCGTGGGCGGCCGTCGCGGCTCCGAGGGTACGAGCCTCAAACTCCGCCACCGCTCCCGGTTTGGAGTACTTCAGGCTCCTTGACTGCACCAGCCGGTTGAGCTGGTCATACCTATAAATCATTCCTTGTACTCCTTCTTCCCTTACCGTTGTCCCGAGTTTTCGAATGTCTGTGACCATCCAAGCGATATTACCATTGTACAGCTGTCTCCCTAATCAAGCATAAACACTATTTTCAAACCTACACTGCCCAATGCTAAGGGCTCGATTGAGCTTTTCTTTTTCCACAAGCGACGCTGGAAACTCTTTTGCCCAGCGCTGTCCACTCCAAGGCCATGAGTGGTAGCATAAAGTACACAGTTATCGCAGTAATAACTTTACGAGATGAAGTTCAAAAAGCGTATATAACAAAAGCATCAAGCTGAGCATTAACTTGTTGTTCTTTTTTCTCCAAACCAAGTAAGCACCGAGACTGATGTAATGTCGTTGTTATGGCAATAACTATCATCAAACAATTCTCAATAATCAAATTGTCGGAAATGGAAAAGTGCGCCAAAAATAAAATAAGTAAGCCTTCAAAAAGAATAGGTAATAGAAATCCCCAATAGTAAATTGTCAATTAGATATCTGCAATTCTGGGTTTCTTATTACCTTGACGGATGATCATGTTCCTGTTAAAGTTATTTCAACTTCTTGCAAACTTACCTTAATAAGCAACGTATCTTCAATTGATATTTCCCCGAATGCATGATCAACCATAATGATACAGTCTTTTGCCAACCGCAAGCAAATTGAACCATCTTCCTCAATGCTCTCAACCTTCGCATTAATAAAATTCAATGCCCCGTCATATTTTAACGATAACTCATTATCGTTGCTGATCTTTGCGTTTAATCCAATTTCCAATGGCGCAAAAATATCCAACTCTATATCACAGTTCATTCCAGCAAAAAGATTTCCTTCCTTACAAATACCAGCGCATTCTCCTATTGAACAAGAGAATTTCACTTCGTCTCCATCAACATGCAAAATATGAACCTTCATATTACTTGATACTAATTGTTTTGTACTTTTTGGTAAACATTTTCAACTCTGTCATCGCACCATGTTTCTTCATGGTAATGCATCATTCCCTTTTTATCACCCTTTGTTTCATGTGGACCGAACCGAATACTTCGTTTACCATCGGCTGACCAAATTCTATCAGGGTCGACTTGTCCGTCACGAGGGTCAATGTTAGTTTGATTTGGACCCAAGAAGTCATTCCATCTTTTTAAAACATCTTTTTGCTTAACAGCTCTACTTGACCTTGTTTCAATCTCCGGTCTATCGTAACCACGACTCACAAGAGGCTGTGACTTTGTTACAACATTGTTCGGCGATTATTCTTATCTGCATCCAAAGCATCGCCCGCGTCGATAACAGAATAAATAACTTTCAATCAGTACAGCCATACGGCGTGTTTTTTCTGACCCAATCACAGTAAAAGTTTATGATCGAAGAATCTGGTCTGGGTTGGATCGGTCGAGGCGGTGAAAGTCCGCTGATCTTCTTGAGAGCAACCATCTTACTTTGATAAACAGATACGCCCAAAAAATCAAAGTCATGAGATATTCGTGGATCGCTCATTTGTGACACGAGAAATGGGATAAATGTTGTATCCCTCTGCTCACCAATGTGGTAGTATGCTCTTACCAGCTGAGGTGCGTCACCAGTCGCAATCATCTCGCTGATCTGCTTCGAATCGTAGTGATCATCACCAACAGAGCAGGCAACCAGAAGTACAAGCGACACAAACTGCAGTAGATACTTCACTCTATTTGAATTCATTCAGTCCGACCTGGCAACATGATGCCTTATTGGTTTGTTTACACAGATGATCTCGTATTTCGATTCCTCTTGATATGATGAAAATTTCCTATCGTGCATGCTGAACAACAAGGCGTCTACTCAAAACTTCTTTTCTTCCAACGACCTGAATCATGTAAACACCCGCCGAGAGGCTGGAGGTATCTATTAGTGTTAGGCGACGACCTGCCTTTATAACCTCCTGGTACACTACCTTGCCATGTTGGTCATAAACGTTAACCACCCTGTCGGTCTCAGATGCTTCAATCTGAATACCAACCGATTCGTCTGCCGGATTTGGATAGACGGAGCTTGCCGTTTGAGTATCGCAAAAGATGTAAGGATTACCGCATGGGTCTCCGACAGGACCACACACATCGATGAACTTGCTGGAGGAAGCAGTGCAGCCGGATCCGTAATCTGCGGTCACAGAATACGTTCCAGGAGCATAAACGTAAATAGACTCCGTGTTCTCCTGTGTTGACCAAGCATAACTTGCAGCTCCATAAGAACTCGCCGTGAGCATCTCTGCTCCGTTCAGGCACAAATTACCCGTGGACGAAATCACCGGAGGTTCCGGACGAATAACAGTTACCGATACAGCGTTGCTCTCTGTTGAACAATCGTTCATGGTAACGATGCATGTATAATTACCTGAAGCACTTGCACTATAGCTTATCCCCGTTGCTCCCCGAATATTTGACCGATTATTTCTCCATTGATAAGTGTTGTTGGCCGATGCGTTCCGAACCATCATAGGAATGTTGGGAACTCCTAACGTACAAACTGTTGTAGCGCCAGTTGCACTTATTTGGGCAACTGGTAGTGGTTTGGCAGTTACGGATATTACATTAGTCGAATCTGAACAATTATTTGAATTAGTAACGACAAGTCGATATGAACCAGAACTCGATGCGACATAAGAAGGAATTGTGGCTCCCGCAATATTTACTCCATCACGTCGCCATTGGTACGTTATCCCGCTGACAAGTGGCGTACTGAGAGTAACTGATTCTCCGCTGCAAAAGGAAACCGAACCAGAAGCGGAAATCAAAGCTGTGGGATTTGGTATTAATGTAACAGGTATTTCGGAACTTGTCCTTGAACAGCCTGTGTTAGAATTAACCACAACAGACAATTTACCAGAGCTTGATGCAATAAAGGACTGGCCTGTAGCATTCGAGATAGGAACTCCTGAATTTAGCCATCGATACGTGAGGCCGCTTCCAGCCGGTGCGGTCAAGGTGACACTTTTACCTTGACAAAATGTTGTCGAGCCGTTAGCGGTTACAGTGGTTGAAGGAATTGGATCTACCTTGACCTGAACAGTGTTAGATACGGATGAGCAGTTATAGGTGTTGGTGAACAACAGCGAATAGTTACCCGAAGAAGACGCATTGTAAGATGAACTCGTCGCGCCAGATATGTTAGTGCCGTTCAATTGCCAGAGACGTTGAAGAAACGTTGTAGAAGGATTGGTCTGATTGAGCGCTACAGCGGACCCTTGACAAACTTCTGTAGGCCCATTATTTGCAATTGAGACGGTAGGTTTGGGATTGACGGTAATTCCAATTGTTGATGCCGGGCCCACGCAACCACCCGCTAACGATGTCCCTGTAATTACGTATTGGACAATAAGTGGCGTTGAATTTGTGTGAGACAACAAGTCCGTAATAGTTGACGAACTGACCGGCGCAATAGTCTCACCGAGAACTGCAGGAGCATCCAGAGCGCGCCAAATAAACGACGCAGGGACACTGCTCTGAATAGGTGCACTCAATCCTTTATCACTGCAAACTACGCTCTGCTGAGATTGAATGCTTGCAACCGGCAAAGGATTAACGGTTACAGAAAGAGTTTGGCTTGCTCCAGGACAATTAGCGGTAATTGAAGTTGGAGTAACATTATATGTAGCAGTAACCGGTGTATTTCCAAAGTTTGATAATCTGTCATTTATTAATGAGCTATTGATCGAGGTGCGCGATTGGCCAGTAAGCATAGTTGTCCCATTCCACACGAAAGTAGATGGAATGTTGGAGGTGAGTGTATGGTTTAATCGAACGTCACTACACGTAGCAAGAGAAGCGGCGCTCGTTACCTTCGGCACTGGTTGAACTTGAACAATTACATCTGAAGTTGTTCCTATACAAGTCTGTCCCGATGCGATATGATAAGTTGGGGTAAGGCGATAGGTAACGTTCAAAGGGGCATCAGTCGAGTTTACCAGAAAATCTTCGATATCTCGCACAGCATCAAACTTGCCGGAAACAGCAGTTGCCGGTCCAGACCCATCCGGATCAGGCCATGAGTACGACGTTTGAGCTAATGCCGGTGTTTGAAGGTCCACCTGACCATATCTCGCGTTGCAAATGGTCTGTGCGGATACAGGTGTAATTGCTGGACGCGGGTACACGTGTCGTTCGAAAGTTCTTGGATAACCGGCACATCCGTTTTTCGTCGGGGTAACGGTGTAAGAAACGGAACCTATTGAAGTACTCGTGTTTATTAAGTTGTTTGAGATTGAGCCTGTCCCACTAGCCGCGGCTCCCAAAATACTGGCAGACGATGATGATGTCCATACGAATGAAGTCGCCCCAAGACTGGATTCAGGCACGATTGAAACTGTGCCACCTGAACAAACTGAATTATAGAAGTCTGGATCAGGATTTACGATGAAAGGTGCTCGATATACTGTAACAGGTACTACATTAGACTCTCTGACATCACTACAAGAGTGGCTAGACGCAATTGCTTGAAATTCAAGTTGAATCACCTCAAATCCTGTGGTCGGCATTCCACTCAAAATCACATCTATTGAGACATAATTGCTTGTGAGTTCCTGCCATGAACTCCAATCATTAAAATCAAACTTCTTTCTTAACCTGTATTTGATAATCCCGGCCTGGGACGTCAAAGACAAAGTTATAGCGTCCGCCGAACTCGGCACGCACATAGTCGACGCAGATGCAGAAAGCGTACCAACGGCGTAGTACGAAATACTGGGAAAGAGCTGAACTTTCTCGCCTGAGCAGGACGCTTTCATTGGTAACACAGAAATTTCTGGACTTGCGCCATTATTCCAGACTACACTTGCAGCATTACCAGTTGCAGTGAGGTTATGAGTTGTCGGTGACCCAACTGCCCAAACATAGGTTGTGTTAGGAACATTTTCGACAGAATAAGACCTGCCGATCGGGAGCGGTGACGAGGTACATATAGTCTCAAAGGAGACACCATTGATCAAGCCGACATTAGGCTTTGTTTCTGGGGACACAGTAATTGTCTTCGTTTGAGTGGAGCTTTTACCGCAACCGTTTTGACCGGTTATACTAATTGTATAGGAACCAGGAGTTTCAAATGTGACCGTCGTTTTAGTATTATAAATAGAGCTAGCGCTAGTCAATGGCAGCGGTGGGCTAATTGACCAGTTACCATACGAAACAGCCGTTTGTGACGATCCGGAGACGTATGTATACGTCCCCAGGCACGCATTCTCAACGCCCCAGGGGGGTGCTAAAGAAAAGTCATTCGTATGAATATTTAATGGACTTCCATTCGTTATCCCAAGCGTTGCCCCAAATTCCCCGCATGGAGTAGTAACACTAACATTCAAAAACTTTTGCCCGGGTGCTACAAATCGAGCGACCACTGATGTACCATTTGCCGCGCCAATAATTACACCATCTGGCAGCCCCCATCTAATTGGATATCCCGCCAAACTAATATTTGACGTGACACTAAGCGTTATCTCGCTGTTTAAGCAAGCTGATTCGGGAGCGTTGATTGTAAGACTTGGGCGTCCTGTAACAAACGATAATGTCGCAGAGTTAGGTCCAGTGCAACTACCGTTTGATGCAGCTACAGAAACTGACCAATCTGCCGTCTTAGAAAAAGCCTGTTCTACAAATGGACTAGAAGTTGTTCTGTTAATAATGTTATAACCCTCTCTGAAACTCCATATGTACTCAGTCGCACCAGACACTGCACCCACCGTGAAGCGCTCAGTCTGGTTTAAACAAGTGATACTTGTTTGTTTTGTAATTGTGCCCGGCGCCGGCGGGACTGCTGGTCCCACAGTTACTGTTCGGGACCCCGTTCGGGTTCCTCCGCATGAATTATTTCCACTCACACTCACTGAAAAGGTTCCGCTCGTTGACCATTGTACAGTAGCGTTGCGACCATTCGAAGTAATAACGCCCCCACCGGAGGGCAAAAACCACGTGTAAATATCGGCCGCGTCGCCGTCTGCAGTATAAGTAACACTTTGCCCTGCACATACCACGCTACTCCCTGAAATCGATACTGGTGCAGTTCCAGAAGTCACGGAAACGTACCTGCTAATGGCATTGCCTATACAAACACCATTTGTGTAGGCGACAGAAACTATAAAACCGCCTAGGGCGTTCCAAGTCACCCGCATGTCCCTTCCAATCAGAGTTGGTGTTGGAGGTTGTGGAGTCACGGCCGGATTGGTAATTGACCACACAGGTGTGAGGCTTGAACCGCTTGGTATAGAATATGTAGAAATTGAATTTTGGCAAACCGCAAAATTGCCGGTAATGTCTGGCGGTATATCTGAAAGTGTGCTCGGACTTACAGTAACATTTAGTTCAACAGTAGGAAGAGTTGTGCAACCAGCAATATTAGCCACCACTTTCCAATTCCCGGGTGACGACCATTGCACCTTGATCTCGGTTGTCGTGCTGGAAACTACCCAACCGCCTCCAGTGATTGACAATGTAGCCGGCCAAATGACGTTAATATTATAAGTCGTCGTTATTCCGAGGCAAACGTTTTGGGCTCCTGATATCTTCGGTGTTGATGCAGGACATTGAGCAAAAACTGTTGTATTGGGAATGGTTAAATACAATAGCGCAAAAAGCGCGAAGAGGGTGGCTTTCATTGTTGTGTTAGGATAGGTACACTTAAATATCGAAAAATATTGTTCAGGTCCCAACAGACAAATCCGAACAGCCGAAATATTTAACTCAGCGTAGACAAAAAGGAGTAGCAAAATTCAGTCTTCACCAACGTGGTGAATCTATTCACTACCAACACATCTCCCAACAACTGATGCCATCATCCGGCCAACCTGTATTTTCAAACAGATCATGTTCCCAAAAGGACCTTTTGGCCTTTTGTTCACAGCCGCCGACAAAAATGAGCAAAGCCAGAATGGCGTCAAGCCTAAGAATTCTTTTCATTCCCTATTGGTTGAAATCCCTTTAGGCAATTTATCAATAAGAACATATATCTTCGAGAATGAAAAAAAGAATATTGATTTTCTTGTTCATAGCCGGAGCTTGCATGAATGAGAAAAACAAATCTTCTCAAAACGATTCTGCAACTGAAAAACAGAATCAATTCCAAAAAAGTGATGATGGGTTAAACGACGCCTATTCGATATACTCAGGGAAAGTGGTTCCTGATGATATCCATTCTTCTGACTCAAGTGTGATGGAAAGGTTGTTGATGAACAACCTGATCATTGTGCACGAGCTGGCGCTCAAAAAAAACAACACCTTTGTCATTCAAAGAAGATTTCTTGACCAAAAGATAGAAACAGATAGCACAAGCTTTACGTTTCAAGGAGGCGAGTCCACTTTGGGAGATGGAACCTGGTCCGCGGTCGGGGGCGATCTTGAACTAAAATTTCTATCAGGAACGGTAGACAGCTTCTTTACGGACCCACGCAACGGGGATTTGATTAAGGTAATTGATAATCATACATTGAGGTTCCACAAGTCGACCGAAGCGTTATGGATCTGGAAAACGCAATGCACCAGAAAACAGGGAAAAATATAGCTCCATGACAAACATCAAACGCGAAAGACGGGTGTTCACTGTTCTATCAGCCATCGCGATAATTCTCGTCGTGTATGTCACCGTCAGACTATTGGCGAACGACACAGCATTTTCAATTGTTCCGGGATGGCATACGGTTATCTATCCGGCGGATATTACATGGGGCATTCTAACAGCCCTGATAATTGTGATTGGTCTCGTTGCCTATCTCATATTCCGTGGAATATTCGTCATGCTGACTGTCGGGTGGAGACGATTAAAGAAGTTACGATGAACAAGAGGATGAACAAGGTCGGGATTACCGCGAACATTGCATTGTTGATCCTGCTCATGATATCTGCAGTTGGCTGTGAAAACAAGACACAACCGCAAAACACGGATTCCGTGATTGCTGAGCGGGACTCGCTTTCCGACGAATTGATCAATGAAGACGGAAGAGATGAAGCAGAAAACGAAACCACGAATAACGTCTGTATGCGTGGCCAGCCGGAACCTGTGATTAAAAAATCTATTTTCCCAAATGCAACATTGACACCTCAACCAATTGGACACGTTGCCGAAGAACGTGCTACCTTACCAAACGGAGACATCTTGATAATTCGGCACGCGGGATGCGAATATCTCGTTCTTACTTTCAGGTTTGAAACTTCACGGTTTCGGGCTGACACCACCAACACCATGTATTGGCTTCCAATCGCTGAAATAATGATGCAAGAAATCATACCAGGAATTGATGCGCCAATCGACATCCCGAAAGCTGTAAAGTTCATTCCCTTGCATCTGGCGTTTCTTGACAGTCGTCCATATGAATTGGGTGAAGAAATGGTTGTCAACAACGACATCATCAGAGAATTTGTGACCCTTGACAGAATTCAACAAGTAGACGATAACCGATTTGCCGTGGAGCTCTCCTTCACCAGAGGCCCCCTCTAGGCGACTTTTGTTTCTCTTTCTTATCACCAGATGTCACGAGGCAAAGAGCATCAAAGAGCGCTGACCGCTCTTAAAATTGACCCTCTCGTTCTGCAAGGACTGTAACATGCGCTACTCCTTCCAATCGAAACGAGCCTGATTCTTCAGTTGCCGAGAAATAAGATGGGTACGTATGGCTTTACCTTGACTTAACCCAAGTAGTCTTCCGATAAATTCCACAAGGATGAGAAGCTCCTCAAGGAGTTTTTCAAACCAATACATACTGACAATTATCATAAAAAAGAGCCGAAGGTTCCTTTACCTTTGTGTACCCTCCGATAATTTGCCCACACATGAACACTCCCGGAATCTTGCGAATAGGCGTCCTCAGGACGCACAGACCATCGGAACGTCAAAGCATTATCCTCACAAACTCTGTTGCCCTCATCATTTCATTCTCACTCCTTTTGCTCCTGATTCTCCGAGCCGCGCTCTTCTCAATCCCTTTCTCTTCCAACGTGATGATCCTGGCAGCGTTGGTTCTTACACCAATTTTAAGTAACGCTGTTGGAGCTAACCGGTTGGCCCAACTGATCCTCTGCTGGGTCCCGACCATTGGCGCTTATTCAATCTATTTATCGACCGCCGCGACTTTTGACGCCCCATCATATAGCTCATTCGAGACAATTAAAATTTATCTTGTCGGGCTGTCCGTCGTACCATTCCTCATTGTCCCGTTAAAGAACACGAGGTTTCTCATCCTTGCCCTCTCAGTCCCAACCATAGGCTTATTATTCAGCGACTTTATTCTGCACTTTGCGGGGGTATCAAAAGAACCTGACGAAACTCCGCAGACCATTCTTGGAATAAATTCACTCCGAAGCATTGTGAGCTTCATCATCCTCAGCGCGAGCTCGCTTGCATTGCGCATCATCACCAGTCACTCAGAAGAAAAAAGTGAACAGAGATTTAACACCCTGTTTCGCATCAATCCGATGCCTATGCTCATTATCCGAAGACTTGACACGCTGATCCTGAATGCCAACGTGGCGGCAGAAAAAATGTACGGCGAACCCGTAGCCTTAAAAACAAACAATTTCGCAAGTCTGACCCTCCAGCCCGTCACAACGGAACGCCTGGAAGCTACATTAAATGAAAAGATCATTTGGAAACAAAGGATTGCCAACGACCGCATCGTGGATGTGGAACTCGTCGTCCAAAATATCAAATGGCAGGATCAGGACGCACTCCTTGTGATGGTGAACGACGTAACGGCCCGGCAGCTCACAACCTCGCAAATTAATCAGCTCGCCCGGGTCATCAACAGCTCCTCCATTGTTACACGGACGGATATTAACGGCATAATCACCGATGTGAACGCCAACTTTGAAGTGATCAGCAAATTCAAGAGAGATGAACTCGTAGGCAAATCTCATGATGTTGTTAACTCAGGCTACCACTCCAAAAACTTCTGGGATAATATGTGGCGTACAATTCATGCCGGGGAGGTCTGGCGTGGAGAAATACGAAACCGCGCGAAAGACGGAACAATTTACTGGGTAGACACTTTTATATATCCACTTCGTAACGCGTCCGGAGAAATTGAAGAGTTTTTATCTGTAAGGAACGACATTACCCGCAGGAAGATCACCGAACAGGAAAATCAGAAACTGAGTCTCATCTCCAAATACACAACAAACGCGATTATCATCACCAACGCGTCTGGTGAAATAGAATGGGCAAATGAAGGATTTACGAGGTTGACGGAGTTTACGCTGGAGGAGACTTTAGGAAAAAAGCCAGGCGACATTCTTCAGGGGGCTGAAACAGATCCGGCAACCATAGACGTCATGCATGCTGCTATTGTCAAGGGAGAAGGCTTCCGGGTTGAGATCGTGAACTACAACAAGAGCCGGAAAAAATATTGGGTGGATATTGATTGTATTCCTCTCTACGAAGACAATCATCTGACGGGATTTATTTCCATCCAGTTAGATATTACTCATTTCAAAGACCTCGTTGCAAACCTCAAGGAAAGTGAAGAAAAGTTCAGAACCTTGACGGAAGAAGTTGCGGTCGGAGTACTATTGCAGGATGCTCACGATCAAATCCATTTTTGCAATCCTGCTGCGCTCAAGTTCCTGGGATTAACACAATCTCAACTGCTTGGAAAATCATCGTTTGATCCGGAATGGAAAGTTGTGCATGAAGACGGTTCGCCATTTCTGCCCAACGATCGCCCCTCGGTTAAAGCCCTCGAGACCAGGCAGGCGGTATCGAACATTCCAATGGGCGTTTACCGACCAACCACCAGCGATTGGGTATGGCTCCAGACAAGCGCGGTTCCGTTGCTCAGCAAAACCGGCGACGTCATTCAAGTGATTGTGTCGTTCTCCAATATAACGGCGCAAAAAGAATATCAGATGGAACTTAGCCAATCACTGAAGGATAAAGAAACACTAATTAAAGAGATCCACCACCGTGTAAAGAATAATCTTCAATTGATTTCGAGCATGCTTTACCTCAAGTCACAGCAGTGGACCTGGGCTGAAGGAAAAGACTTCTCCAATGAGATGAGAACTAAAATAAGATCGGTGGCGCTCATCCATGAGCGACTTCTTCAAACAAAAGGAGTCGATTCGATCGAAATTTCCGAATATGTTCGTATTCTTTTGAAAGATATCTATTCCTCAAATCCAAATGTGAACTGCAAATTGGAATTGAATTCGCAAATCGACGTCATGTATTTTAGTACCGACGTCTCGCTCTACTTGGGCCAGTTAATTAATGAGTTGGTACTCAACGCCATGAAACATGCATTCAAAGGACGTGATCGTGGACAAATCGAAGTTTCGATGAACAAGTCAGGCGAACAAATTGAACTTACCGTTACGGATGATGGAGTAGGGCTTCCTCAAAATATCCAACCGATGAAAGCCAATTCGTTTGGTATGGAACTCGTAGCCATTCTTGTCAATCAACTCAAAGGGAATCTTCACGTTAATCGGGACGGAGGAACAAGGTTTGTCGTTACCTTTAAAGCGGTGGAGCAATCACCGGGGTAAGTGTTCCAGAAGGATGGCATCGCGTCGACAATGACACCGATTAAAGCAGTATATCAACATACTATCGAACTTTTGTCTTATTTAAAATTTCAGACACTCCCGCACCAAATTGCTTTTCATCATGAAGGGTGGCCAGGAAACTCATCATCTCCTTCTTACACCACGTTAGCTCCCGTGTGTTTTGAATAACGTTAATGGTCCGGTAGATACTTCGCCAATCGGTTGTCTTTTCAAGCGATGCCTTCAGCTGATTGAGATAGATTGATCCGGGACGAAGACAAATTAAATTCAGATACGCTTGATTTCGTACTACAGGTTGGCGCGTTTCCTTAACAAACTGAACTAAACGTCCTTCACCTTTCCGGTCCTTGTAAAATGCCGGGCAATCAATCAAATAATCAAGTGCGGCCAGCTTGACAAGATAATGCCTCTTATCGAACAAATAATCGAAATATCTCTGGTATAGAACGATATCAAAAATACTGAGCCATGCCGCAAGATCAATCAGCTCGGAAAGATACAAGGGATCGCGAACGTCAGTTGCGTTTATTATAAATGTTTTGTAATACGCTCCATGTTCATCCCGAAAGTCGTATGCATCAATAAAATCCACGCGATGTGCATAGTCGCGATGTTCAAAATTCTTCCGAATATCCTCCAACGTCATTGTTTGCACGAATTGATGATTTACCCTGGCAGACCTCCGTTCAACGCATCTCGTTGTAAAAATTACCGGCAATATTCTGCTGATGATTTCTGCGCTTTCTTCAACCCCAACGCTCCTCCAGCGTCTTGAAGTCGTCGTTGATTAACGCAATAACAGCTTCGCGTGCATCGCGTAACGTTTGCTCTGTTCGGTCAGACAAAAAATTTTCATCCTGATACCTAATCAGTCCAAAAAACTTAGAAACTAGTTTTGGGCGCTTGTAAAATATATACACTTCGTGTTCCGGCACTCCGCCAATGTTGGATATCGTAATGGAGTGTCGGTTTGCTGTATTTTCTATTTCCAGTGACGGCGAAAAATAAATCTTACTTTCATCAACATCCTTTACTTTATCAACCAGCTCCTGCCACGGGAAGCGGTCAACAACATCAAGGAGCTTGAACGTATCAATCGGTCCCATGTCGATGGGGGCTTCTTTTAAAGGATCACAAATGCCATAGCGGAACATCACCTTAAAGATAAAAGAACGCTCGAAAACCCCGGCGCGAAGATCGGGATCTAAAGAAATCTTTATTTGTCACTAACCCAGGTATCGCATTTCACGCTAAAAACGGGATTATTTATGGAAATCGTACATCATGCGCATCGTGCATGAAAGCACGATGTAGTTCTTAAGGACTATATTTGACCAACCTGACCTTAACGTATGGATCTTAGTTATGTTTTGATATTTTCCTCAGTAGCCAGTCCGTTGTTTATTCTTGTCGCGTGGCTTGCCGGTAAGAAAAATACAAGACTGGGGCACGACATTGCCCTGCTCGGCCTCATCTCGCTGGCGTTTGATCTTTTGGCCGTAGGGATGGCGTTTTCACAGATGAACAATCACCTGGTTGGTTCGTCTTTTATGCTCTTCCAGACACTCGCCATCGCCTATATCGTCCACCGCCATGGCAAATCAAACAGTAAGCTTCTGCTGGCATCCATTATCCTGAATACGGCCATCTTGTTTCTTGACGGGTCCTTCATCAGCGGATTCGAACGGTTTGCCCCCTATGCCTCCGTTGCGCACTTCATCACCATCGTCGCCTGGATGACCATCTATTTTAAGAGTCTGCTGGACGAACTACCATCTGAGTCGCTTTACGAAGTCCCTTTATTTTGGGTGTGTACAGGAGCGCTTTTATTCTACTCGGGAAATTTGTTCAATTTCATTTTTGCGAACCTTTTTATGGAGGGTGAGTTGGCTTATAACACAAAAGCATGGATATTGCACCTGGTGCTCAACATCACGAAGAATATCATCTTCGCCGTGGCACTGTGGAAGACCAATAGGAAATGATACCCTTATTCCTCACTGGAACAATCGTTGTGCTTTTGCTCACTTTTGGGTTCATCTATTTTATCAGTACCTATCATAAGAAATTACTCAAGGTCCGGAACGAACAACTTGAGATCGAGAATCAACACCAGCAGAACCTTCTTGCAGAGAAAGCGGAAAATGAGAAGCTGATGGAAGAATTAAACCGTCAGCAGTCCGAAAAACAGGAATTGGTGGAGTCTTTCCGTGTTAAACTCATCGACTCCATCATTCAATCCCAGGAGAACGAACGAAAAAAAATTGCCCAGGAAGTTCATGACGACCTTGGCTCGCTGTTATGGGGACTTAAGCTTAATTTGCAACACATCGTTCGTGAAGGAAATTTGCAGGGAGACCTTCGCGTATCGGGTCAGGAGTGCGATAAGGCACTGGAAGACGCTCTGGAGCTCGCTCGAAGGATTGCACAAAACCTATCACCGAAAACATTGGAAAGTGAGGGACTCACCGCTGCCACGCGTGAGCTCTGCCAACGCATCGACAATTCAAAAAAAATCCGAACCTCATTTCATGCGCATGGGCGTGAAGTTCAGCTTGAGCAGCGTGTTTCGATCTCTGTTTACCGAATCATTCAGGAGTTGCTTAACAACATCATTAAACATTCCGGTGCTTCTCTGGTTCATGTTTCCCTGACGTGGGGACCCGTGGCCTGCATCACCATTGAAGACAACGGAAAGCCATTCGTATATGCACTATCGACAACCGTTCACAGCAGTGGCATGGGTGTCATGAATGTATTTTCGAGACTGCGCTCCATTGGCGGATCGCTGAAGTCTTCTTCTACGGATCAGAATAAACTGCAAATCTTCTTCCCTACCCACTGACATGAAAAAATTAACGGTCTATATCGCTGACGATCATCACTTCGTACGTAAAGGAATGGTGCGTGTCATTCAGGGATTCCCCCGCGTAGGTACCATCATGGAAGCAGCGAATGGGAAAGAACTTCTCCGTCTCATGAAACAACAGGAGCCCGACGTGGTGATTGTTGATCTCGAAATGCCGGAGATGGACGGTGTCTCTGCGACCCGGCATATTTCTGAAAACTATCCGGAAGTAAAAATCATTGTCCTGACCATGTATGACGAACAGTCACGCATCATTCGTTTGATGGAAGAAGGTGCCCACGGATACTTACTCAAGCAGTCGGACGTCTCAGAAGTCGAGCACGCTATTTACGCCGTTGTGGACAAAGACTTTTATCACAACGATGTTGTCGCCCGGGCACTGAGACAAAACTTGCAAAAACAGGAACCAACAACCAATAAGCGTCAGCTGCTTACCGAAAGGGAACTCGAAATTGTGGCTCTCATCTGCAAGGAACAAACACCAAAAGAAATTGCAGATGCGCTGCACATCAGCGAGAAGACTGTACACGTCCATAAACGAAACATACTCACCAAACTTGAAGTCAAGAGCAGCATCGGCATTCTCAAGTTTGCTGTTGAGGAAGGACTTGTCAGTGTGGTCAACGGAAAATTCGTCATCTTGTAAGTGAGAGAAAACAGAGAGGGTCTGTTAATAAGGAAAAGAGAGGGCGAGAAGGTCTTGTTCTCCATGTTATAAAATGCCTCCCGAAGGGGGACAATAACGCGGGCAGGGCAATGAGTAATCCGCAAGAATATATTCGGAGTCGGTGTTTTTGCCTGGAAGAAGATTCCCTCCATGTGAGTCAGCACCCACGAGAATTAATTTGTCTTCAGCATTCTCGGATTGTGCATAATAAATCCGAATGCCCATGCAGCCATCCTCATTAAGAATCTTGTGTAAAATTTCCCTTCCAAAAAAATGGGCCTTTGTATGCCCGGGGTTGTCCCGCTGAAACGTCGCGATCCAGATTCGGGCCGTATCCAAATCAATTGGTCTGCCTTCGGAACCATCAAATGTATATTCCATAAACTAAAGCTACCGTGCCACGCGGAAGACGAAGGCGCCCACGCGTTCATTGTGGAAAAATATGCACAGGGTGGTTACAAAGACCTTTGATAATCAACGATCTGCGAAACGCGTATAAAGATTTCTTTAGATCAAAATACACATACATTTAATCCAGACAGGCTGGGTTGACCCCGTTCGTCTTAAAAGCGATTCAATTATCCGGCGTGCCCACCGATGACACCGCAGTAATTACTTTATCCGATTCCGCCCGTTCCTATTGAGTTATTCGTCAAAGCAAAAAACAATAACCATGAGAACTACTCTTTTGCTCGCGGGAATGATAGCAGCTATTGTTCTTGCATTCAGCTTCACACCATCTTCTGACTCAAAGAAGCAACTTCAAAACCTATCCGGCACATATGCAGACCCGGTTGGTGTGGATTGGGGCCGCGGAACGTACGGTACCCGCGTTTTTACATTTGACAAAGGCAGGTGGACTTTAAAATTCACCTTAGCGCTCGACCCCCAAATGAAAAACGAAGTATTTGTGTTCCGGACCGTCGGATCCTACCAGGTGCTTAATCCTTCCTCAACGGTACCCGGTGCCTTTAACGCGCTGTTTTTGGAGGATAAGAAATTTGTTACCCTGAAAACAACGGATTCCAATCTGGCAAAAGCATTCGGTCTTGGCGAATGTGGATTTGTAACAGACATCGAAAAGGATATCTCCGCAACGGGATGTGCGCTTTGGAAATCTGTTTCTGAATGCAATGAGGACCATGACCTGCTGAAACTAGATGAAGACGGCAACTTATACTTCGGCCTCCGCCCTGCCGATAACAATATGTGTACAGCAGACAAGCGTCCAACAAAACTAACCCCACCTGTCGGAAAACAGTAATGAACGGCGCATCTGGTTTAGGCTGGATGCGCAATTTTTAACATTATCCAATCTATCATAACTTCACTCGTATGTCAAACTATGGTAACCAGGACGCCGTGTTGAAATCAGCCATGGCGGGCGATATCAATTCATTCGAAAAACTGTTCACCGAATTTCATGCTCAACTGAAATCTTACCTTTATCGTCTCGTCACCGATCGGGATGACGCCGAAGACCTTGCTCACGATACATTCATCCGTGCGTTCGACAAGGTTTCCACCTTCAAAGGAAAATCTTCTTTTAAAACCTGGGTATTCCAGATTGCCACCAATCTGGCTCTCGATCACTTAAGAAAATACAATCGATGGACTGTGGACACAAAAGAGCGGGCCAAGCAGCTTGTCTCAGAACACAATAACGTTCGCGAGACTTTAATCCAAGCCGCGCAAAACAATCCGGAAGGATCATTTGACATGCGAGAGCACATCGACCATTGTTTCACCTGCATGGGCAAAACATTGGCCGTTGAAAAACAGATAACACTGATATTGAAGGACATGTATGACTTTTCCGTGAAGGAGATTTCGATGATTCTTGACAAAACCCAGGATATTGTCAAACACCTGCTGCAGGATGCCCGACATACCATGATGAATATTTTTGACGATCGATGCAGCCTCATCTCCAAGCGCGGTGTGTGCAATCAATGCTCTGAACTCAATGGCATATTCAACCCGAAACAAAATCAGGCGGAAGCCCGCAACAAACTGGACCTGGTAAAAGGATCGACAAAATTCAATCGTCAAGAACTATTCGCCTTGCGTTTAAAGCTTATTCAGGGCGTTGACCCGATGAGAGGCGCAGGCGCTGAGATACAGGACTTATTAATGAAATGTGATCGGATGGCTATGGGTGAAATTCCTGTGCCGTAATAAGCTCAGCATCAGCTCCAGCTTATCTAATTCGGCAGATAACTTCTGGCGATAACATCCGTTTATACACAGCATACGGATACATCATGCAAAAAAGAAATTTGGCCCTTGCATTGATATCAGGAGCCGTGGTGGTGACCCTCTATTTATTCATCGACTATTGGATGAGTACGCAACCAATTTTCATATCCGAGGAGCAGTTAAATCACACCAATCTAAAGATTCCTGAAGCGAATCAATTACTGTTGCAATACACCACGGAGAACGGCAAAACAATTTCCCCTACTTACGAATCAGCCGTGTGCACGGAGTTCGTAATCGAGGTTTTAAGTAGCCAGCGCGAACTTTCGAAAAATGACAAGCTGGCAATCCGAATCATTACCAGCCTTCCGCTGGATAGTTTGATTTCGCAGAACGCCGAAGTTATTCAAGGAGTCGCATCGGCGCTCGTCCGTACCGGAAACGGTCGATCCATCTACGAGCCGGAGGATGTATTACCCGGGGACCTTGTTCAGTTCTGGAATATCCATCATGGCACGGCCTACGGGCATTGTGGAATTGTTGCTGACCTCTCCCCTCATAAGACATTAACGCTATATTCGTCGCATCCAGCGACTGATGGATTTGGACTCCAAAAGTTTTTATGGCCAGACTTTGCCTATTTCGTAAGGTTAAATTAATTAGTTAACCACCGCGACCACCTCAATCTCAATCAAAAATTCAGGATCAACCAGCGAAGTAACGCCTACAAGCGTGCTTGCCGGTGGATTATCCATGGAGAGATAATGCCGGCGTTCGTGTCGAACAATAGCCACATTCTCTGGGGTACAATTCACGAGGTATATATTCACTTTCACGACGTCGTGAAATTCCGCTCCTGCATGGGAAAGGACCTTCTTTAAATTTTCAAAGACCTGGATTGTTTGTCCGCGAAGATCACCCTTCGCGACAACACGTCCTTCATGATCCAATGCTACCTGACCGGAAATGTAAATTGTACGACCGCCCGTGACTGAAACCGCATCTGAATAACCAACAGGATTCGGGTTGATGTATTGTATCGTGCTATTCTCCATGTTCTATAAACTCTTCAACAAGTTCTCTTATTGTTTCACCACTGCAATCGCTTCAATTTCAATCAAAAAATTTGGATCAACGAGAGACGTCACTCCTACCAGGGTACTCGCAGGCGGATTCGTTTGCGACAGATAATTGCGTCTTACTGCACGAACCACTGCCACATCCTCTGGCCTCGCATTCACAATGTAGATATTGATTTTTACCACGGCACTGAAATCGGCACCCCCTGCTTCCAATACGCGCTTCAGATTTTCAAATACCTGTACGGTCTGAGCTTTTAAATCGCCTTTTCCGACGACATTGCCCTGACCGTCTACAGGTACTTGTCCGGAAATGTAAATCGTTCGTCCGCCTTCGACGACAGCCGCATCGCTATAGCCTACAGGTTTTGGATTGATGAACTTCACCTGCGCAAACGTTGATGTTGCGGTAATGAAAAACAGAATTACTAACAAACGGCATGGCGTGGCAATCATATTATCATGTATTAGTCAATCTTATTCGTCACTTGAGAAAAGCGCTTCAATAACTCGCTGACAGCAGCGTCGAGTTGCGAATCTTTTCCCGCCGCAGTTTCACCGAGATTCCTCGACACAAAGATGTCAGGCTGTCTGGGTGCAAGTTCCATATTCTTCCCTTCGTGATCGGTAACCTTAATGAATGGAAGCCGGAGAGAAGAACCATCCACCAGCGTCACGTTGGAAGTGTAAATGATCCATCCAGACGTTGGCTCTCCGATCACTTTACCCAATTGCATCGTTTTATATCCTTCCGTAAAATCTTCTGCATCCGATAATGAATGTTGATTGATGACCAGTACTGTTGGCAGCTCTAATGACCGCTGACCCAGCTGTGTTCGTGCGGGTGCAGTGGGTAAGCCGCGGACAGTCAATGACAGGTAGGGTTTACGTGACAACACGTCGAGGGCATAAGCATTAACAAAACCTCCGTTGTTGTTTCGGATATCAACAATCACACCTTCCTTAGCATGATTCTCGGCGTCGAGATCTCTGTGGTATTGCTCCAGCGACTCCGATGACATATCAAACATATGCACATATCCTATCCGGCCATTGCTGATCTTGTTGACGTAGGCGCGCTGCTGATTTACCCAATCGCGGTACAGCAAACCCTTCTCTGCTCCAACTCCGATGGGTTTGAGATACACGTTCTTTGCATCTTTTAAACTACCGCTTACACTGACCTTAATTGATGTGCGCTTCCCGTTTTTGTTGAGCAACAACTTATCAAGATTTGTCCTCGCAGAAATAACGCTATCTTCAATAGCTACAACGTAATCCCCAACCTTAATTAATCCTGCCACATCTGCGGGACCATTTGGGATGACGTGGACAACGCGAAGGCTACCGGTTGTTTCATACACCTTCCAGTCAAACTTAAGCCCCAGTCGGGAAGTTGGTTCCTGAAGGGAAGAACCGGGAGCACCAATTCCAGAGTGAGAAGCATTCAATTCTCCAATCATCATCCCTATGACACGTCGCATCTCCTCTGGGTGGCGAGCGCCCAATACCCAAGGCTCATACTTCGCTGCTTGTGCATTCCAGTCTGTTCCGTGGAAAGCAGTGTCGTAAAAATTATCACGCTGAAGTTCCCATGCCTGTTTAAAGACGGCCGATTTTTGAATACTGAAATTAACCTCCACTTCGGCCGTCAGGTCGATTCCCTTGACTTGCTTATTATCCAGAACAGCACGTTGCGCCTGGCCTCGTTCAATAAATAAAACTTCCTTATCGTCCGGAGAGAACTGAATGCTGTTCTTTGCACCGGAAGAAGTTGTTAATTGTTTTGCAACGGGAGGCTCTTTCGCTAATTCATCTAATGACCAGGTGTATATATTATCCTGCCCTGCGACATCCGCCACCATCGCCAATGTTTTCCCATCATTGCTCAACACTATTTCATTCACATCCAAACCTACAGGCAGAAACGACACGCGTTGCTGAATCCCATCCCACGCGATCGATACTTTTCCTTTTGTACTTTCTCCAACGGGTTTCGTCTCTGTAGTATCTTTTTTAACCGGGGGTTTTGAGACAGGTTTCTCAATTGGTTTATCCATGGCCGGCTCGCTGAACAAATTTTGAAACCGCTCCTCGATAAACTGAGGTGTGCGGGGCTGAAGATCAATGCGCGCAATTTGTGAAACCTCTGTGCGCTGAGAAGTCAGGAACAGTAAGAATTTTCCATCCTTGCTCCATTGCAAATCACGTCCAAAACTATTAGCAAAGTTGGTCACCTGCCTGGGCGCTCCGCCTTGTGCTGCAACGATAAAAATATTGCAGAACGATTTTTTGCCATAAGCCGAGTAAGCAATGTATTGATTATCGGGCGACCACTCGATAGAAGAAGAACCAATTCGGGCGCCAAAAAATGCTTTTGTAATGAGTTTATCCTGACCCGTAGCAAGTTCAATAGTTCTTAGTTCTTTTCCGTCGCGCACATAAGCAATAAACTTACCATTGGGCGACACCGTTGGCTGGTCGTGATTTGCAGGCGCTTTAGTCAGTACTCTGAATTGCTGTGAGGCGAAGGTATATTGAACGAGTTGCCTGAAACCCGACTCTGAAGAACAATAAATAACGGACTTGCTATCCGCAGACCAAACCACGGCGCTCTCGGGCGCAGGTGTGAATGTCACCCGCGAAGCACTCCCGCCGTCCTTTGCTGATGCCGCAAACACATCACCCCGTGCGATGATTACCAGTTTCTTGCTGTCAGGCGAAAGTGCAAGGTTCGAAAACCCGTCCCGTACCCGCACCAATGTGGGTTCTGGTGATGCCGGAGCCCCTCGCAACGTGATGGCTACCGGCCCTGATTTCCCCGAGGTCACATCCATCTTCCAGATCGACATGTCGTGTTCAAAAACAATGGATTTGCGATCGGCGCCAATTGATGCCCACAACGTACGACCATCGGTGAAAGACGTTCTTTGCGTCAGAGCGCCCGTCGTCAGGCTCTGTGACCATAAGTTCTCATGACCACTTTTGTCTGAAATGAACCAGATGGTCTGTGCATCGACCCACATTGGCCATAGGTGCTTGGCCCCTCTGTCTGTCACTTTTGTGAGCTGATCATTTTTCTTCATCCATATTTCAGACTCGTCCAGATGGCTGTGACCATGTCTCCACCACTGCCGCGAAGCAATGCCGCGTGCATTAAATATAAGTGCAGTTCCATCGGGGGATGGACTTGCAAAGTACTCATTGGTGTAGGGTTCCTGAAGCACGGCAATGGGCGTACCTCCAGCCAACGCCACCTTAAATACATCATTCATTCCAGCGATCTCTCTTCCTGTGGAATGGAAATAAATCCACTTTGAATCTGGCGACCATGAGGTGGGTTCATCCATCACGTCATCAAATGTAAGGCGGCGAAGCGACCCATTTTCCAATGAAAACACATAGACGTCTCCGTTGCCAGAACGTGTACTCATGAAGGCGATAAACCTTCCGTCAGGAGAATATACAGGTCTCGAGTCATAATCAGGATGCGCAATCAGAATGCGTGCATCCCCTCCGTTGGAAGGCACCGTCCAAATATCTCCGGAGTTAACAAAAGCAATTTCACGACCGTCGGGGGATAACGCAGGCTCCGACAATGGAAACCTGGCATTTTGGGCGACGGTGGCAAAGGTCATGATCGCAAGCGCGAAGGTAAATAATTGCTTCATGGGTATAGTTCAGTTTTGAACAAGGTAAGAACAGGACTATAATTTTCCACTTCCCGTCAGGGTGAAAGTACAAAAAAACAGTACCGTGTATGGATGGTCAATTACGGGAATGAGTGGGATTTTCTCCTTCTGAAAAATCGATAACTTCACAACGGCCTCTAACGGTCCGAGCCCCATGAACTTTGCCATTCGTCAATTCCTCATCGTCATTTTGCTCCTGTTTGTGACTGCTCACGCGCACGCACAATCTCGGTATGATGATTCCACACTCAACACCATGAATGACAGCGCCCGGGTAGACTTTATAAACAAAAATTTTTATACGATTTATAGCGCAGATTTTGAAAAGGCAATTCAGCTTACAGCCCGCGCCATTGACCTCTCCAGACGACACAAATGGAAAGACCGTGAAGCGTATAGTCTCATGTATAACAGCGTCATCCGGGGACTGCACGGGGACTTTGCGCAAGCTTTACCCGGATTTCTTTCCGCCCGGAAAATCTTCGATTCGCTGCAACACCACGACGGACTTGCAAGACTGTGTAATGAAATGGCCGTTTTTTACAATCGACAGTTCGACAGAAAAACCTGTGACTCGCTACTTCTTGAAGCAGTCAGGTTCGCCATATTGGGGAAGAACGATGAAGAACTCGGAACATCGTACGGTCATCAGGCGACGTTGCTTGAACGCGATGGAGACATTGTGAAGGCAGAAGAACTCTATCGCAAGGTGTATGACATCCGTTCGCGACAGCAGGACAGTGTCGGGCTCGGGTATGTACTCATTGACCTGTCGAATATGGCCATGCGAAGAAAGCAGATCAAAGAATCTCTGCAATACCTTGACGAATCAACACAAATCAGAATCCGAATCAATGATCAGCAGGGCGTTGCATCGAACAAGATTACCCGGGGAGAATTATTAACATCACTGCGCCGGTATGATGAAGCATTTCAGCATTTTCGTGCAGGGATTGACCACGCGTTGTCGCTGCATTATATTGATCTTGCCCGATATGGTTATGAACAACTTTCAAAATCCTACGCCCAAGCGGGGAATTACAAATCCGCATTTGAATCCTCACAGCTGAGCAAGCAACTGAATGACAGTCTGTATTCCATGGAAAAAGCAAAATTAATTGCCGACGCTCAAACAAGATACGAGACTGAAAAGAAGGAAAAAGAAATCAGTTTACAGCGGGCAGAACTTGCCAGAAAAGATACGGCATTACAACTTACCTACACAATTGCTGCAGCGCTCGCCGTACTGACGAGTCTTGCGTTCATCATTCTTATATTGTTGCGACAGCGCCACAAACGGGAAAGAGAACTGGCCGCACGTGAACGTGAAGTACTTATCCGGGATGCGTTGATCACCGCCTCCGTGGCATCGCAGGAAAGTGAGCGAAAACGATTCGCGCGTGACATCCACGATGGCATGGGACAATTGATCTCGGCTTTGAGACTGATTGTAAAACCGCTCCAAACCACGGAGTCGCTACCGGAAAAACACAGAATCGTAGCACAAGCGGAAGAGGTGCTGAACGACATGCATCGTGAAATCCGGAGCATTGCGTTTAACCTCATGCCTCAGACACTGATACAGTACGGCATTGTTCCGGCGCTTCAGGAAATGGCATCGCGGATTCATGACACAGGAAAACTACTTGTGAAAATACATCATTTTAACGTTGACCATCGTCATCCGGAGGTCATTGAGATTTCGATTTACCGTATTGCGCAGGAATGGCTTAACAATATCGTCAAGTACGCACATGCAAGTGCTGTAGAGATTCAGCTTGTTGCCGCAGCGGATGAACTTACCCTGACCATTGAAGACGATGGAGAGGGATTTGATCCGGATATGCTTGCTCAATCAAGCGGCCACGGCTGGAAAAATTTACAAACACGCGTGAGTCTGATGAAGGCTAGCTGTGACCTCGACACGAAGGCTGGCAGAAGAGGAAACACACTGACTATCAACATTCCACTTTCCGTTGAAAACATAACAGTACCATCGGTATGAGCATGAGTAAGATTAAACTTCGTATCGCTATTGTAGATGACCACGCCATTGTGCTTGATGGATTAAGGAGCCTTCTTCAGAAAGATCCATCGCTGGAAGTGGTTGCTGTGCTCAATGATCCCTCCCGTGTAATTGACGAACTAAGCAGGGTTTCCGCTGATGTACTGATTACGGATTACAACATGCCGGGTATTGATGGTCATACGCTCGTGAAAGTCGTCAGAGGCGCATTTCCGGCAATAAAGATAATTGTCTTGAGTATGCATGACGAAATACACCTTGTCAAAGACATCATCAAGTCAGGCATATCGGGATATGTCTTGAAAAAAGATGGACACGAAACGCTGATCGAGGCGGTTCACACGGCGATGAAGGGAGAACTGTTCATCAGCAAGGATCTGAACAAAGCGTTGCTGAATCACCTGACCGGTCCGGAGGACGGTCGTCTGCTGACCACGCGGGAGCGCGAAATTCTGAAGCTGATAGCCAGAGAATACTCAAATAAACAGATTGCCGAGACCTTGTATATCAGCGAACGAACTGTCGAAACCCACCGGAAAAACATCTTCCGGAAAACCAGTACGGCCTCCGTTGTAGGGCTCATCAAATTTGCCTACGCCAATAACCTGATCGAATAAGTTCCGCATCCGTGCTGGTGGGTATATCAAATTACGCGTTGGCGGGTATGGTCAATGGTGGTAAACGCAGATACCTTCGTTCTGCAAACATACACCACCATGATACGCACATCTTTAATGCTCGTGACCTTACTCCTTGTATCTTCTGCTTTCGCACAAACGCAGGAGTTTAAGCCGAAAGATACATCCTATGGTCTTGACAAACTTCGCCGTTCCAAGCCCACGAAAATTTACATCTCCGGGTTCGAGGTAAATTTTCAGGTCTATAATGAAAAACAGGACTACCGGCAAGGTGGCTCCATGCTCGGAGGTGGTATGCGCGGAGATGCGCTGACAGAGATATCGGTTGGGCTGGACGGACTCGATGAAGCAACCGTGCAAGGAATAACTGACCAATTATACCAGGAATATATTAACAAGATCAAAGCAAAGGGATTGACCATCATTACACCTGACGAAGCCGGAAAGACAGACACCTACAATGGATACGAGCGCGTTTCAGGAGGAAAAATCACCCGCGCAGAAATTCCCGGAGTACTCACTTCCTCTCCAACGGGATTTGAGTTCTTTGTCAAGGGATTTGACAAGGATGGCAAATCGAAAAAAGGCGGCTTTCTTGGCAACGAAACGTCACTATTCCCGAAACTTTCAAAAGAACTTGGTGACGCCATTATTGGAAATGTAGACATCACGATATTGTTCATTCAGGATCAAGAAGCATTCAAAGGCAATGGAGCAAAAATCAAAGTAAAGACCAATCTTCGCCTAATCTCCACCGAGGGTATCACGTCGACGAAGGATGCAAAAATCAAATTCAAAGGTCAGAACGAAGTGACGATGGTAACAAGCACGGTTGCTTTCTACCACGGCAAGGTTGGTGCCGGCGCAACTTCAGTATATACCGGTACGCTCGGCAAACCCCTTCTTATTCCAGGTGTCATTGAGGATGAGAAAATTACCAGCTACGCCCGGGGCGGAGCAACTCAAGGTACCGCAACGATTTATGGTACTTTCTATTCAGTGGAAAATGAATCAACCAAAAATGCGAAGGTGATCGCCGTTGATCCTGAAAAGTATCGCAGCAGTGTCTATGACGCAGCAAGTAAATTCCTTTCCTTCCACACTGACGAATTTTTGAACAGCATCTGACCACTAGTTATTATTGTTCCCGGGGGAAGTATGAAGACGTCATGCTTCCCCTTTTTCTTTTGACCCAATCGGCCTGATAAACATTTTCCCTGAATGCGTATCTTTCCATTCAAACGCCAGGGCCATGAAGGTTACTTTCGATACACGCTACCCGTCCATCGATGACTTGAGGAAGCGCGCCATGCAAAAGATTCCACGCTTTGCATTTGAATACCTTGACGGCGGATGTAATGAAGATGTCAACCTCCTTCGCAATACCTCTGACCTTCGGGAAGTGCAGCTCAAACCAGTTTACCTTCGGACAAGACAAGCGCCTGATCTCAAGACGACACTATTTGGACATACATGGGATGCACCGTTCGGGATTGCACCTGTTGGCTTGCAAGGTCTGATGTGGCCCGGCGCACCGGAAATTCTTGCGCGTGCATCGGTTGCACACAACATACCGTTTATTCTGAGTACTGTAACGACCGCATCGATTGAAACCATTGGTAAGATTACAGAGGGCCGCGCGTGGTTTCAACTCTACCACCCCGCCGACGCGGAGGTTCGAAAATCACTACTTGATCGGGCCCGTCACGCCGGACTCGATGTACTTGTTTTGTTGTGTGATGTTCCAAGTTTTGGATTTCGCCCGAGAGATATTCGCAACGGACTGGCTATGCCTCCGCGAATGACATTCAATAACATCCTGCAAATGATGGCACGTCCCCATTGGGCAGTACAAACTCTGGTGCATGGCAAACCAGAGTTCGCTAACCTCAAACCTTACATGCCCGGAAATTTGAATATGAAACGTCTTGGCGAATTCATGAACCAGACTTTTTCAGGCCACCTGGATGAGGAGCGGATTAAGCGAATTCGGGAATACTGGAAGGGCAAGATTGTGCTCAAGGGAGTTGCTTCAGAAGAAGATGCAGCAACTGCACTCAGGCTGGGACTGGATGGCATCATTGTTTCAAACCACGGCGGCCGGCAACTTGACGCCGGTGAATCCAGCATCCAATCACTCAATCAAATCGTCTCGGCATTTAAAGGTAAGTTTCCGATCATGCTCGACAGCGGAATCCGTTCCGGCCCGGACGTAGCCAGAGCGATGGCGTGTCATGCCGACTTCACTTTTCTTGGTCGTTCGTTTATGTATGGAGTGGCTGCATTGGGTGAATCGGGCGGAGAACACGTCGCTACTGTGCTCAAATTGCAACTCAGGCAGGTACTCGAACAATTGTGTTGTACGCATCCTGCGAAACTTCCGGAGCATCGGATTCGCTGAAAAAACCGTTCACTCCACCATTCTTTCAGTTCACGCCGCATATCCTGCCCGTTGTAAACAGTCTTGAGATACATTTCGTTGATTTGGTTAAAAATCAAGAACGATGGTATCCTCCAATGTACAAGCGACGGTGTCCATGTACCTCACACAAATGGGCGTTCCGTCTTCGCAAATTCACAGGACTGCTGACCTGCGACAGGATTGTAACCTGGATGACAGGAAGTGCAAAGCACTATTTCAGGCGTTGCATAAAGATTACCAGATCCTTTTTCTTCACCATGAGACGCAACGGGTGAGAAATCTTCATGAGCTGCTTGAACTTGTTGCGGAAAAACTGGAGCGTAAACCGCGCCGACTGCCACGATTTATAATGTGACTGACATCCTGCAGCCGGATTTGAGAAACTTCTTGACTTTGGAAAAGAGAGGGGTTGCATCAGCAACCCCAAACACACACAAACGTCATGAAATTATTTCTGCCTGGTATCCGGCACGCTTGACTGCTTCAACTATCTTTTCCGGATCCTTCACGCCGGACACGGAGAGCACTTTCAAGGGATCCGTTGTATCGACGTTCCAGTTTTGTTCACCCGCTATTTCATTTAAGAATGGCGTAGCCTGAGCAACACAGCCCGAGCACTTGATGGTGGTTTTAAATTTTATTGTTTCCATAAGAATTATTTAACAGATTGTTACAAATGGACTGCTGCTGGTTCACGATCCCGTCAGTGCCTTCAGCTTATCCTCCAACACTTTCTTGGGAACAGCACCGACCACACGGTCCTTTAATTCCCCATTTTGAAATAAGAGGAATGTCGGCAAGTTACGGACTTGATACTGCGCAGTGATTTCAGGGTTGTGGTCGACGTTCAGTTTAGCCACTCTGGCTCTTCCCTGAAAGTCGTCGGCCAGGGAACTCAACACAGGTTCCATTGCCTTGCACGGAGGACACCATTCCGCGCCGAAATCGACCAGCACCGGACCCTCGCCCGAATGCACCATCGCTCCAAAATTTGAATCTTCTAGCTCAATTATGTTCATAAATCATTTTTTTCAATAAACGCAACAAAGCCTAAGGTTTGATTTCAAATAACCTTAAAAGGCTTACAGAATTAATCGTTACCGTTTTGTTTAACGCGATTTGCAGTGAAACCGGGTCTGAAAACCAAAATCAGTATTTTCACCTAGACCATTTGTTCTCCGAATAATCTTCCTTTACAGTGGATGATACCAATTCCCGCCCTCCTCAACGGAGCATTTGAAAAAGTCTATCCGTCGTTCCACGAACGACGAAAAGCGATAATCTTGACCTTTATCGGCTTTGTGAAGATTCTTCTTTCTATTGTTCTACTTGCCGAATTCCTGTTCATTAACCCAACACGATGGAGCTTCCTTGTCGAAATCGTGATGTTTTTTTTGTCGAGTATCACGATACTTTATCTGGTGCGGAAGGGCAGGCTGCGGCTCGCGACCTACTTTGCCGCAATCTTCCTCTCTCTTTATCTGTTTATTATCCCCATCAGCTCAGGAATCAACACCTTTGTTTGCATTTACTACATCAACATTCTCGCAGCCATCACCTTTCTTCTCGATAAACGTTCAGAAATTATTATCGTATCCTTAGTTGTTCTCCTTTTGTTTGCGGCCTCCGTATCTATATTCATACTTGAAATTGTACCCCTCGAAACCGACTATGTTGGGGTGGTCACTGTCCTCACCTTTTCCATCCTATTTCTGCTGGCAACTCTTTACGGGTTCAAGAACCAATCTGAGGCCTATGAGAAAAATCTCGAGGAACAACGCGTTACCATCAGCAATCAGAAACACGAACTTGAGCAATTGAATGAATTGAAAGACAAATTCATGTCAATTATTGCACATGATATCCGTACACCGTTAAACTCGGTGCACTCCTTCTCCACGCTGCTGATCAATCACCTTGACCATATTGACAAAAAACAGGTCACCGATATGGCCACACAACTTAAGATGTCGGTTCGGGCCCTCCACGATCTGCTCGGTAATTTATTATTGTGGTCAATGAACGAAGCCAACGGAATGACCATGGAAATGCACGAATTTGATTTGGCCATGGTGATTCGCAGAAACATCGAACTTCAGAACCTGGAAATCATCAGCAAACAGCTCACCGTCAAACCACAAGTACCCAACAGTGCAATGGTGATTGGAAACGAATACGCCATCGACACCGTTGTGAGAAACATGTTGTCCAACGCCGTCCGGTACAGCCGGCAAGGCGGCAACATTGACATTTATCTTGAGTCCGACGCAACGCACACGTGCGTACTCATTCGCGATAACGGAAAGGGAATTGAGGAAAACGTCCTGACTATGCTTGCGGAGGGACAACGAATGAAACCGTCGACCAGGAAACTTCCCGGAAAAGGAACAGGGCTTGGACTTCCATTATCAATCGAATTGTTGCGCAAGAATAATTCCGAACTGCGCGTGACCTCGCGACCGAATGAAGGAACAACGATCAGCTTCAAGTTGCGTGTCAGCATAAATTAGCAACACAGCCTTGCCCGGATGGCTGCTCCTGTCCTATCTTCCCGGCGTATAGCCCACCCGTTGTTTATGAAGACCCTGTCAATTATCTGTTTTCTGCTCATTTGCAGCACCCTGACAGAAGCACAGCAAACAGGACGCGTCACCGGCATTGCCGACGGCGATACGTTCACCTTACTGTCTGGAGGAAAACAAATCAAAGTCAGGCTTTATGGTATAGATTGTCCTGAACGCGGCCAGGACTACCATCAGGTTGCTAAAAACTTCTTGTCTGATCTCATCTACAATAAGACAGTCACGATTCAGAAAACAGGTACAGACCGTTATCGTCGCGTCATTGCCATTGTTTATGTCGGCAACATCAACGTCAATGAATATTTACTGTCCGCAGGGCTGGCGTGGCATTATAAACGTTTTGATACAAATGAAGACTGGGCGCAACTCGAGAAACAAGCCCGTCAGCGAGCAAAAAACATTTGGTCAAGATCAAATCCGGTTCCTCCGTGGGAGTTTCGCAAGCGTTAAAAAAAGAAAGCCGCCCCTTTCGGTGGCGGCATTTCAAACTAACCCCTAACCAAATAGATTCGTTTATCAGCGAAGTGAATATGAGGCTCCGGCCAGATACAATGCTCCGGTTCGGTCGGTTCCGAAATATTCACGGCTATCGCTGTTTAATATATTTCTACCATTCAGGAACAGGCTGAAGCGGTAGCTTACGTTGTAATTCAACTTTATATTCATCAAAAACTTTCCCCGAATGTCTCCGGCATCGGCATTCTGTGCCAAATCAGCGCCGTCATACTGGCGGTGGGTGGAGAAATAATACCCGTTCAGGTTCACGTTCAGTTGCTTTGAAGCACGAAGGTTCAGGTAAAATCCGCCAAACACGGAGGGCGTGGACTTATGCTCGCTGCTCGAATATGTCAGCGCAGGATTCAAAGAAGGACTGGCCCATGAATCAGGGAGGTCTTTCGTCTCGGTCCGTTGCAGGGTTACGAATGGCTTAAACTGAATGTTATCGTTGTGGACATAATTTAACCCCAGCGTGATGCCGCGTTGCTCTGCCGAAACAGGTACGTTGTTAAACCGGTACTCAGACGGTTGCCCGATGATTGGATTAAAAACTTCAGCAGTGACTGCCGCAAAGTTCTCCGCACGCTGAAGGAACACGTCCATATCCAATTGCAGTGAAGAACTCAGCTGTGTTCGATACCCAGCCTCAATCATGGTTATTGTGAAGAGGTCAAGATTTGTATTTCCGGACTGTGTCACTGACAAACCAGGCACCGGTGTAAGCTCGGATACAGCAAGGTAATTCAGGCCGACAAACGAACCGCTGTTGGATCGGGTAAAAGCAGCACGAAGCAAGTTGTTCGTATTGAACTTATAGGTGGATGCAAACTCGAATGCAACATACGTATTATCCGGTGTGCTGAACTTGTCCGCCCGCACAGCCGCAAGTAAGCGCCATGACTTCGTCAGATTCCAGTCACTGCGCAGGAATGCGGACAAAGTATTGATCGTTCTGGAACGATTCAGGAAACCCGCACTCGTGTTGGCTCCTTCTACCCGATAGCCTTCATCATCAAAAGCCACCGACAGGAAACTGAGGCCAGGGGTAATGGTTACCAATTCCTTCACACGAAACGCATACTCCGCATCCACACCCGACACCGCGTAATCGTATTGATTCGGACGATTGCCCTTGCTCAGATCATCTTGTCCATTGGTGTACGAAGCACGAAGTGTCAGATGATCGATTTGTGCATTCAGGTTGACGTAAGAGGAAGTCGATTTGTTCGTCGTCAGTTCCGTGCCATTTCCACCGAGGAAGTTCTTCTGAACAGTTGCATCCTGCAAACCCATCGATAAATCAAATCGTGTTGATTCGGCATGCTGATAAGATGCAAATGCATTTGCCCCCCACTTATTCATCGCGCGCTGTGCATCCGGATAGAGACTGTTAAAGTTGTTGATGAAGTCAGCACCTTTTTCAAAAGAGCGTGTCATGCTGTTGTAGTATTCCTCATCAAAACGATCGCGCTGTTGGAAATTACCCGAAACACCTGCTGACCACTTTCCGAATCGCTGCAACACACTCGCGTTCGCGAGCAAAGTCCCCGAATTACCGCCTTGAACAGATGCATAGGCTTGTGCTGTCTCCTCTTTCAGCTTGCGTGTGATAATATTAATAACACCAGAGACGGCGTTGGGACCAAAGAGCGGTGCCGAAGGCCCCCGAACAATCTCGATGCGCTCAACGTCATTAACATCGACAGTGAGAGACTCCCAGAATGTACCACCAATATTATGATTGAAGACAGGTCGGTTGTCAATCATCACCAGTGTAATCAGGTTACTCTTGGTATAATCACCCGAAGTTCGGAGAATGTTGTCAAACCCACGAATATGGATGTCGTAGGTACCATTAGTTTGTTCGCGAACAATAACACCTGGAGCAAGACGAAGTGCCTCCATAATTGAAGTAGCACCGGAACGGATAATTTCAGCACGTGTGATGGTGTAGCTGGAAAGCGGAGCATCAAACAGTGTCTCGTCTCTCTTTGACGCAGAGTTAATTGGAATCTTCATCAATTCTTCCAGAGAGAGTTCGTACAGGTCAACTGTATCCTGCTCCTGAGCGATTGAAGGTAGTGCGATCGAGATCCCCAGAAGGGTGATCAGGATCCATTGATTTAACTTTTTCATATGGTTTGGTGGATGTTAGTTAAATGGATTTTCCGAGAACAACGAGCGCATTCGATACCTTCAGACCCCTTGCCTCCAGCGCATTCTTATTAACAAGAAAATGTAATCTGTTGTCTTCATTGATGAAGCTGATACCAGAACCCTTCTGTGTGAGGTTACTCTCTGTGATGAACAGAATGGGTTGCCCGTTGGTCTGTTTCGTTACCGGCGTAAATGACGACTCTTCCGAAGCGGACACAAAAACAATATGACAGGTTCCAGCCTCTTTAGCTGAAATATTTCGTACGACAATATTTGAAGGATTTTTTATTTTGAGTCTGCTCTCTACTTCTGCACTGACCGCACTATTACCCAGAAAGCCAAGAATAAGTTGATCGTGTTGCTCGGGAAAGCTGACATTCTCGATGAACTTAAGAATAAACAATGCCTTCACTTTTGTTTCAGCCGTCTGGCCAAACGAGGAGATGGCCACGCATATCATTAAAGACGAGAACAATCTTTTCATTTTCGGTTTGTTTGATGATGCAAAGGTGAACCGGCGTTTAAGAATAATACGTGCGAATACCCGGATAATGGTACGCGTGCGTTTAACGCCGTTTGCTTTCCTGATCGAAGATGCAGGTGAGAAATAAAATGCGCCGTTTAAGAACTTTACCCAAATGAACTACTTCGCCAGGGTCACGCGTCAGAATTGAATCAACAAGAACCCAACAGAGCAAGCAATTTCAAAATGTGAATCGCAGAGACCGAAAACGTGAACGGAAGCAACCAAAATGACAATACGGCCGCAGTCTTACGTGCGGTTTAATGAATGATGAGCTTTTGATGCGTTGTGCGGGACGCCGACTTGAGTTGGACAATATACATTCCCGGCGAGGCGGGTGCGTGGCATTTAACACGCTGCAAACCCTGATCGATGATTCCCTGATACAACGTCTTCACCGGCGCACCGGACGCATTCAATAGCGTAAGTTCCGCAGATTCTGCTGTTGGCATAAATACATCCACCGTGAATTCGCCGGACGAAGGATTCGGATACACATCGGCGAGCGCCGGGGACGGGCCTTCAGGAATAAAGACCTCGCCGGAGCGGTTGAAATGAATTTCAAATCCCGCAGGTGGCGAAAACGTGTAGCTATTCCGTTGCAACATGTCGAGCCATATTCCTCTTCGTTTGTCAACCAACACCAATGATGCGCCCTCAGGAAGATCGTGAACTTCGGCCCAACTCAGGCTCACCTCTCCGGCGCCGGATGCCCGTACGTCAAAATTCCATTGGTATTTATCCTGTACCGGAACAATATCATGAGCGAGAGAATGACCTATGACGCTCTTTGCATGAGAGAGTTCAACAAATGAATTCCATCGCGGCAGCACCACGCCGTCAAACACATCAAATCCTTCTGAAGCTTGTTCGTTCATACCCAGTCCAGCAACGCGGCTCTCCAGTTCACCTTGCGTTACCGTCATTGGTAATTGCCATTCTCCTTCTCCGGAGAAGGGCGAAGCACCCCGACCACCTGTATTATTCCGCGACGGAAACGTCAGCGTTCTGGGCTGGTCTACAAACACAAAACCTCCCCGCATATATTCCAGTGTGCTGGCGTTTTCAAATCCCTGTATGGATCCGTTGTATGTTTTATAATTTACCGGTAGCCCAGCGTTGGCTTCTGCAATATCCTCCCAACTGAGATCAAATGGGTAAGGATTTCCGATTTGGTTCCACCCTGGCTTTAAAGCGACCGAGAAGCTTTGCTCAACGGTTCTTCCTGACCCTGACAAGATCGGTCTGCCAGGATTGTCCCGTACAATCAACCAATACCCACGCCCGGCAGCCAGCGTATCGCGCGCCTTCAACTCTCTCGTAGAACCTGAAGTCTCGTCATACGTAAAGATTCTCCAAAGTTCCCGATCGGAGGACGGCAATTCATCAAAGACAGCTTTTACTGAATCGTTATCAAGATGCAACGGAACAGAGAAGATTTCATAAGACGAAATTGTTTTACCGAATGATGCGTAAGGAATGGTTAAGCCCTCATTCCCATAGCGAACATAAACGGAACGAAACGGTTCTGCCCTTTCAAAACCAGCCTGATTGATTGCATAAATCTGATATTCAAAACCAAGGGCTCCGATAAGCGATGCGGTGATCGTCGTTTGCCATAATCCTGCGTTCAGTACAAGCGGAACACTGGTGACCCCTGCACCTGAACTCAAACTTCTGAAGCGTACACCAGCTTCACGAATGCCGGTTTCCGGATCCTCAATTGTTGCACTGACTTGCGCGTTACTGGCAAATGTAATCTCCGGACTCGTTTGATCAACAATGACGGGTGATGTTGCGTCGATAACGAATGGGCTACTGGACGTGAGCGTAACGCCGGAGATGCGAAGTGTAATCGGTCCGGTGGCGGCTCCGGCAGGAACTTGTGTTGTCAAAGTTGTCGCGGAGGCTGTAGCGACTACCGCAGGCACGCCATTAAAGAAAACTTCGTTCTCGGAAGTCGCCGTTCGGAAATTCGTGCCGGACAACGTCACGAGCGTTCCAATCGTTCCTACTCCAGGCGAGAAACTGTTGAGCGCTGGTGTTGGAAGAACAACAAAGTCAGACGTACTCTGCACCTGAACGCCATTGATGTTCACAGATATTTTGCCAGTAGTTGCACCGTTAGGCACCGTAGCAACAATCGTCGTTTCATTGATGGATGTGACCGAAGCCTGCACACCATTAAAACGTACCGTGTACGTTGTCGCGGAGGGATTAAAATTAATTCCAGTGATCGTGACCTGTGCGCCTACTGCAGCAGAAGCCGGGCTTACGCCGGATAGGACTGGCGTGCCAAGCACCGTAAAGGGAGTTGGAGAAGACACGGTGACACCTGCATAACGGAGGGTAACGGTTCCGGTTGTTGCAGAGGCAGGAAGGTTTACCTGAATGGCCGTTGTCGTCGATGAAATTACGGTCGCGAGAGCACCATTGAAGCGCACAATATTTTCTGCCTCAACTGTACTGAAGTGTTGTCCTTCAATCACAACAGTCGCGCCCACGGAAGCAGAACCAGGAGTAATCGCTGTGATTTGCGGCGTGGGAAGCACTGTGAATGTTGCGGGGCTCGTAGCAACGACCCCTGCATATTGTACTGTAACATTTCCGGTAGTCGCACCAACGGGTACCACTACACGTATAGCGTTGCTGGCCACCGAAACGATGTTGGCTACCGTTCCATTAAATAAGACCGTATGATCAGAGGGATTGGTCCCGAAGTTATTTCCATTGATAACGACTTCTGCGGCAACTGCTGCAGCCGCGGGAGAAAGTCCGGTAATGACGGGAGTTGCCATCACGGTAAAGTTCGACGTACTGTTGACGGTAACGCCTGCAGCGGTTACACTGATCACACCGGTAGTTGCGCCTGCGGGAACAACGACGGTGAGTTGCGTGCTCAGTGCAGAAGTTATATTAGCCTGGACGCCATTAAAGCGAACCACATTTTCTGATGCCACAGAAGAAAAATTCGAACCATTAATCACAACAGTAGCGCCAACGGCGCCACGGGCCGGTAAAAATGACGAAATCACAGGAGCCGGGACAACCGTAAAAATATCTGCGCTCAGCGAGGTTACTCCTGCGTAGGTATGAGAGATGGGTCCTGTCGTGGCACCTGCAGGTACTGCAACAGTCATCGTCGATGTTGTTGAAGTTTGTACAGTTGCAGTGACTCCATTAAACTTCACCAGATTTTCATTGGGCGATGTGCTGAAATTATTTCCGTTGATGGTAACGAGTGCTCCCACGGCACCCGAAGATGGCGTAAAGCCAGAAAGCGATGGCGTTCCCGTGATGGTGACAGCAGGTCCCTGGATGGTGATGCCCTTTGATTGAACCCTGAGTGCTCCAGTTGTTGCGTTTGATGGAACTGTAATGGTTAATGTTGAATTTGTCGCTGCAGTAAGAATAGCACGTGTATTATTGATCCAAACACGATTGTTACTTAACGTGGAGCTAAACCCTGAACCATTAATCGTTAAAGAAACGTTCGGTGCGACCGTCGAAGGTGACAAGCTGGAGATGGCGGGAGTTACGCCCGAAAGATTTCTGAATAGCGAGATGGTTTGTTGCGATGGATTAAGCGATAATAAATCGGCGCGGCCATCACCATCCATATCTTGTACTGCCACTTTCTTTACACCAGTCTCGGCATTTACAAAAACTGGTGCTGAAAACGACGACGGGTCGAGCGTGCCTGCAACCGCTTTATTCTGATAAACAGCCAGCGCAGAGGAATTACTGGTGATGAGCTCACCCAATTGATCACCGTTGATATCGACGACATTCACCGTCGACGCGTCGTTGAAAAGGAGATAGGAAAAAGGCGATTGAAATGATCCTGCATCCACAATACCCGGAGAGGAGGCATTCCGGTTCACCGTTACCCGGTCACCATTGACGGCGACCACGTCAACTAATCCATCTGCATCCAAATCCAGGGTGGCGATGTCCGCGGCGCCTGCACCTGAAAATTCCACGATATTTTCAAATGAAGAATTATCAATAACACTACCTGCCGTGATGTTTCTTAAAACGCCAAATGATGTGCCTGCTGTGTTCGTTGAAAGGATATCCTTCTTACCATCACCGTCGACATCTGTCAGCGCAACGAGCGACGCTCCCTGCGTGGATGCCGAAAACCGAACGGGAAGATCAAACGATACAACGGAGGGTGTACTGGTGTTCTTAAAAACTACAATTTCATTGGATGAGGTTGCGATGACAACATCAGGCTTACCATCGCTATCCAGATCACTGGAAGCAATCGACAACGCCTGGTCGGTGGTAAATGAAAAGTCGATCTTACTCTGAAAACTACCCGTATTGATTGCACCATTGACGGCATTGTTGATTAACGCGGAGAAAGTCGAGCCCGGATTCGCCGTGAGCAAGTCAGGTCGTGCATCTCCGTTTAAATCGGCGACAACAAAATCGCTGGCATTTGTTCCTCCCGAAAAATCAACAGGCGACGCCAAAGAGGATGCATTAAACACACCTGGCATCGTTGTATTTCGATAAACGGAAATTACAGAACTGCCACCATGGAGGACGATAATTTCAGGTTTGCCATCCGCATCGATATCTGCCACCTGTATTCCGGAGGCGTTGGCTGAGGTGGCGAAATCAACACGCGTTGAAAAACCACCACTTGAAATTGTCGAAGAGCCTGCAAAAGTTGGCGCAAAAATCCTTGGTGACTCTGCACGAACGCCGTTGACAACGACAGCAACCACGTCATATGCCGCGTGGGCGGGAACAACTACCTTCAGTTCAGACACTGATGCCGTGACAACGGTAGCCCTGATGGTTCCAAACAACACGATATTGGATGAAGGGGTCGCTCCAAAATTATTTCCGGAGATGGTAATGGTGTCGTTGACGTAAGCCGCGGTGGGCGATACACTGGTGATGACCGGACTCTGCGCACATAACGGGACATGCGACAACGCGAGAAGAAAACCAAACAAAATAAATCTCTGCATCACGTACTCAATTAGGGTTCGTTTGGATTTGGGGGTGTTGGAAGATCGTTATTCTCGGGTGTGAGTATTCCGGTTGAATACAATGCGCCGCCAATCAAAACAGGCATTACGATAAGCGATAATGGAGTTTTTCTGCGGATGCGGAGTGACTTGGTGGAACTGTAGGGTCCCGCAGTAAGGCGCAAATAGTAGCGTCGGCTTGCGCGAAGTTCGCGTGGCGTCTCCCAGACAAAACTTCCCGTGTTCAGCGACTCGTTCAGCTTAGTTGTATCTCCACGAGGAGAGATCAGAAAAATAGAAACGCTGTGCTTGAATTTACCTCCTTCCCACCGGATTTCGTTCGTGCGTCCCCGCCGCACAATGACGCTGTTTTTATCGGAAATGATGCGGATTGGTGCATCCGTTGCCGGCTTCTCTTGTGCCAGCGACTCCGCAAATGCGAATAATAATGCAAAGAGCAAACAAAGCCGGGCCATAGACATTGTGGGTATTTTCGAATCCCAAAAATAACCAAAAAAAGATTGTCTGCGTGTAGCCCGGGGGTTAAAAACAAAGGGAGCCCGTGTGGACTCCCTCCCGGCACTATGGCAAAAAGCACCTGTTAATTTGAATGAATTAATAAATCTTCGCCGTTAGTCTCCAGCGCTTCAATCGCAGGCACCGAAGTTCCTGCTATTCCCCGGACTTCACCATACAGCGCCACGGTGTTCTCCATCACTTTATAAATCTGCTTTTCCCGTCTGGCAAATGCACTGACTGACTGAGCGCGTTCCTTCTGCAAATCGTGATACATTTGCTCAAATGCCTCGCGGATGGCGTCAAGTCTTTGACGGAACTCATTTCCGGTCAGATAGTCGTAAAGCATTTGCATCTTATCGCCCTTATTTTCCTGCGCAGCCATGACTTCACCAATTTTAATAATGGAAAATCTTAACAGCATGGCAACACTTTTGAATTCTGCAAACGTGCAAACCCACACCCCATCGATTTGGCCAAAGCGGGCAAGCTCAGCAGGCAGGGACTCCGTTACGATGAGTCCGATGTCTGCTTGTTTCAGACGCATATCATCTTTCATCTTGGCAATCCACTCCCGGCCGAATGATTTTGTGCGCTTGCTCTCATAAAGTATGCGACCACAGATATGACCGAAGTGGTCGCGAACCTCCTGGAGACAATCGGCACCCCGCGCGCCCTTCGCAACTTCAGCGATGGTATCTTTAGGAAATGCTGCAGTCAAAAATGCTTCAATCGCCAGTTCCTGTACTTCTCCCTGAAGTTGCATGCTGCCCTGGTCCGCTTTCCGTTTCATTTCCTCTGCCAGGCGCTTTTGATCTTCAAAACGCTTTTGCAACTCAGCGTATCGCAGTTGTTCTTCCTCGCGAACGCGCTCGAGCAGAAGCCGCGCCTCCCGGCGCGCCTCAACCCGGGCCATTTCTTTTTCCTGGCGCATGCGTTGTTCCCGCGCTTCAAATTCAACAGCCAGTGATTCGCGAATCAGGCTCTCCTGTTCTTTGCGGATGCGGCTCTCCTCCGCGAGCATTCGCTTTTTGATTTCCAGTTCTGTCCAGGCTTCTCTTTCCAGCAAAGCCCGTTCTTTCACTTCCAGATCAACATTCCGCTTTTCCAATTCCTGGAGACGCTCCGATTTCCGCTGCATTTCCTGCTCCAGGGCGATTAGTTTGCTTTGAAATTCAGTTGCCGCCTTCCGGTTGACTTCCTCCTCAAATTTCTTTCGCTCGCGGCCGAGTCGCTCATGGTATTCCTTTTCCATTGCCGCGCGAATGTGTTGTTCCATCGCCGCCTGTGCAGGGAACTGGTGGCCGCAATGCGGACAATCGATTTGAAGTGAAGTGTTCATAAGCCTGACGTTTTTTGTACAAGTAACGCCAGGTTCTTTGACAGGTAGTGACACCGTTGTAAATCGGGGCTCGCACCGTTTATCTGAACGTGCTGGCTTTTTTGTTCCCGGTTCATTATCATTGATTTTTAAACCCCGGACGCAAATGCAACAGCAGAACAGTGGCGCATTACAGCGCATTATTGAATCAAAGGCGTTTCACAAGGCGGTCAGTCTCGCCATCATCCTTTGCTCCATTACGCTGGGCGTTGAGACCTACTACCCCGAACACAAGCCATTTTTTACAATTCTTGACATCATTTTCACCGGCTTCTTTGTAGCCGAAATCCTCATTCGTGTCGTGGCGGCCGGAAATCCGATCAAATTTTTTCGACTCTTTTCAATACGCAATGGAAAGGTTGACATCGATGAGAACGGGTTCTGGAACTGGTTTGACTTCCTGATTGTCGGAGTCAGCGTGATCAGTCTGGCTGGCCATCTATTTGAACATCCGGAATTCCTCGTCGTCAGCAGACTGTTCCGTGTGCTTCGCGTGATGAGATTGCTGGAGATCAGCAGTGAACTTAAAGCGGTGGAGAAAAAGATAGTATCGATCATCCCCACCATTTTTTCCTTTGCCTTGTTGCTCGGAATCCTCTTATATATTTATTCGATCATCGGAATTTATCTCTTCAGTCACCATCAATATGACCACGCCGACTTCTCGTCACTCAGTCATGCATTTCTTACACTTTTTCAATTGATGACACTGGACGGATGGAGTGAATTGATGTATGCAGCAAGTTCAAACTATGACAACAGCTGGATGGTTCGCTTTTACTTTGTAAGCTTTGTTGTGCTTACTGCTATTGTCAGCTTCAATGTCTTTGTTGCCGTGCTTACCTCACAGGTGCAGGAAAAAGTGGTGGAAGACCAGAAAGCAAACCAGAAAAAATTGAAACAAATCGAAGGCGAGCTTATTGAAACGGAACTCGAAGTGCAGGACGGATTCCGTGCCGTGCTCAACGAACTCAAAACACTCCGTGAAGAAGTAAAAGCTCTGCGCGAAAAATCTGGTCAATCCTGAGTCGCTGGCATGAAGCGGCTCACCAGTTCGCGAATCATTTTCGATAGTCCATCGAAAGTATCTGGTTTGAGAAACAGCTCCACTTCATTGCGTTGGGATTCATGAATGAATCGCTTGTCAAAATAAGTTGAATACAATATGATCGGAATGTCGCGGTAGCGCGGACGGCTCCGCAAAACCGAAAGCGTCTCATTGCCGCGAAGCCGCGGCATATTCTGATCCAGCACAATCAGGTGGGGCAGGTCCGTCTCCGGGAGTAATTCAATAAACTCTATCAGCTTCTCGCCATCCTGAACAACTGATAACTCTATATCCTGATCCAACTCATTCACCACATACCGAAAGATATCCTGATCGTCCAGATCATCCTCAGCTAACAATATTCGCTTCATACACTCCATACACCTTGTTTAAGCGGCAACACAATCGTAAAACAAGCACCCTCATTCTCAATACTGGTTGCCGAAATAATTCCGTGATGTTTTTCTATAATTTTTTTCGCGATCGCCAAACCAATTCCTGTGCCTTCATAAGCGTCCTTTGAATGAAGTCGCTGGAAAAGCACGAAGATGTGGTGCGCAAATTTCTCATTGAATCCAATTCCATTATCCCTGACCGTGATGCGACAATATGCGCCGTCAGGCTGTGCTTTACTCTCAAATCGCCTGTCGCGGACCACTTCTGCCCGTATGATGATTTGCGGCTGTATATCCTTTTTTGCAAACTTTAACGCGTTGCCAAGCAAATTCTGAAACACCTGTCTCATCTGCCCCGGAACAACTTCGATCAGTGGAAAATGTCCCACATCGATAATGGCGTTCTTTTCCTGAATGGCGATCTCCAAATCATCGACAATTTCGCCAATCATCACGTTCAGGTCCGTTGCTTCAAAACCTATCGTATCCGCAGAAAGCCTCGAGTAGTTCAAAATATTACTGATAATTGACTTCATGCGAGATGAAGAGGACAGTATTTTTAAAAGATATGAATGTGTATCATCGTGGTTGTTTGCAAATCGTTCCTGCAGGAGATTGGCAAACAGATGTATTTTCCGGAGCGGCTCCTGTAAATCATGAGAGGCCACGGATGCAAACTGCTGGAGATCGTTATTGCTGTTTTCCAGATTCTGATTCATTTCTAATAGTTCGCGGGTACGCTCCTGTACCTTTTCTTCGAGGACTTCGTTAATTTTTTTCTGCTCATCAATGTCAAACAAAGTCAGAATCCATCCAGCAATTTCATTCTGCTCATTCCTGGTGGGAATTACCTTTGCCACATTCCACCGATACCCCCCCTCCTTTGTACGCACACGAACCTCCGTCTGAAAATCATAACCATCCTGAATTGAACCAATCCATTGCCGCTCGAAATAGCGATAGTCGATGGTATGAATAATGTCATGGAACCGAAAATCCTGGGGTTTCGATCCAATGCCTGTATAGGTAAAACAGTATTGATTCAAATAGCGAACTGACCCGTCACCGTCGCCAAGCACAACCATCAGTGGCATTGAGTCAGCTAAAAAACGTTGCTGTTGCTCATTGCGTCTGAGTTGCAGTTCCGCACGACGCAGCGCCGACAAATCCAGCATAGAACCTAACATCCGGTAAGGAACCTGTTGTTCGTTATGTAAGACATACCCTCTGTCGAGAATTACTGCATAAGTGCCGTCCTGTTTCCGGAACCGATACTCCTGAACCCACTGTCGTCCGTCATCGTCCAGTACGGAAGATATGCTGCTGCGCACGCGCGCCACATCATCCGGGTGAACATGACTCAACCACATGGCGCGATCAAACTTCTGCTTCGCATCAAAACCAAAACGCTCGTAGAAAATATCACTATACCATATTGAATTTTGTACAAGATCCCAATCCCAAATGGCGTCGTTTGTGGCCCTTGACACCATTCGAAAACGTTCTTCGCTCCCGGACAGCTCACGTGTACGTTCTTCAACCTTTCGTTCAAGCTGATCATTCAGCCTTCGGAGATTCTCCTTAACCGTAACCAACTCAACGTAATTCCGCTTTAATCGATCCTCACCCTGTCTCTTCTGCGTGATATCAGAAAATGTCGCAACAAGTCCATCCATCATTTTCACCGCCACAACCTGGTACCAGCAACGCGAATCTTCATCGAAGATGTCTGAATGAACTGTTTCATCGCGGTCAGCAACGGACACAAACCTTTCAAACAGATCATTGAGAACAGCCGACTGAAGGTCACGACGCACCCAGGCTCCCTCCAGCACGGGTGCTCTGGAGGAAAACATACCCTCCGCAGCCTGATTCGCGGTCACGATGGAAAAATCCAGAATCTTCCTGCTCGCGTCACGCTCGGCACTTAGTGCAAGAATACCACTCGTGCTTGCGTTAAATATCCCGCGAATGATGTTATTCAAGTTGGTAATGCTGGTGACATCCACGAAAGTGATGATCACTCCAGAAACCTTTTTTTCTCCAGCGAGATAAGGCATGATGCGCATCAACAGATTTAATCCATTCTTCAATCTGACTTCCCGTTCGGATATACTCTGCTCATCAAGAGCCCGCTGAATGTCATTGAGAAAGCCTTCATACGCGATGTTTGTCGAGATGTGCGTGATGGGACGGCCAATGTCACCATCGATCAGATTGACCATCCGCACCGAAGCCGGGTTGAATTTTCTAATCGACAAATTTTTATCCAGAAAAACCTGACCAATCTCACTGCTTCTGAAGTAGTTATTTAAATCGTCATTTAACTCAATCAATTCCCGGATTTTGAGTTGATGTTCGGTGTTCAACGTATGCAACTCCTCATTCAGTGATTGTAATTCTTCATTGGAACTTTGCAGCTCTTCGTTTGCCGACAACAACTCCTCATTACTACTCTGAAGCTCCTCGTTTGCTGTTTCCAAATCTTCAATCGCATGCTGAAGGTGGGCGCGTGTTTCCTGCAGCTCCTCCTCAAGTGTCGTCAAATATTGATTGTCCGGAAGTTTCCGGGGCTCGAGGGCAACAGCGCGCGTCAACTCGAGACTCTGGCACGCAACGAGGGTATATTGATTCTGAGTCTCAATCTCCGGTATAATCAAAACCTCCAAGGCGACCGGCTCGCCATCTTTGACAAATGCTACTTGCTTGACTCTCCTTGCAGAACGAGACTTCCACGAACCCCGTATTTCTCCGGCTACCAAAGACGCGATGTCGTCCGGCAACATTCGAATAAGATTCAGGCGAAGATCTTTCCTCGGAACAGAAAGTATCTTTTCGTAAGAGCCAATCGTTCTGTGAATATTAAACTGACGATCGATAAAGAAAGTCACAATACCGAATCCATCAATCATTGCCCTGGCGACGCCGTGTCCCAGCAAGTCATCGCTGTATTCGCCATTAACAGCAATTCGTTTGCGGCCCTCACTCACCTGCCTCGATATACTTCCGTCAGGGATGTATCCGGAAAGTGTGGCTTCAGATTTTTTTTGAAACAATTTCCAACGTTGATCAATCTCTTCCACGTAATTGCGAATACTGGAAGCAGTTTCCGTTGTACCCAGAAAAAGGAAACCATTTCGAAGAGTTGCATACAACAAAATCAGATATGCCTTTTCCTGCAGCGCTGGACTCATATAAATGAGCATATTTCGGCAACTCACCAGATCATTTCTGATCAGCGGTGGATCTTTCACGACATTGTGCTGTGCGAATACAATCTGTTTCCGAATCCGGGGAATGATCGCAAAGCCATCCTTTTGTTCGATAAAGTATTTCTTAAGTACCTCTTCGGTCATCTGCTCACGGATCTGGTGCGCATAAATACCCTTCGATGCAAACGCAATGTTCTCCTTGTCAATATCAGTTGCAAAAATTCTCCGCTCAACGCCATGCATACCATTGGCCATAAGAAATTGATCAAGAAGAATGGCAATAGAATACGCCTCCTCTCCTGTGCTGCAAGCACAAATCCAAATCTTCACCGGCTCACCTTCATTCTTTCCGGACATGATCGCGGGAAACACTTTTTCTGTTAGTGCAGCGAATGCCTCCGCATCCCGAAAAAAACGAGTTACATTAATCAGAAATTCACGAGCCAGTGCCTTGCATTCCTCCTCGTCAGTATTTAGTTGCGCAGTGTATTCCTTGAGGTTGTGCAGCCCTAGCTTCTTCATGCGGTAAATGATTCGTCTCGTAATGGTGGGCGTTTTGTAATATTGGAACTCATGACCAGAAGCCTTTGACACCCTTTCAAGAATATGATCCAATTGGACGCTATCGATAACTTCGTCCGGCTGTTTTCGAGCTTCACGGGCCCGGTCAAGGATAAAAGAAGGCATTTCAGAAGGTCTCATCAATACATCAAACTCGCCGGTACCAATGGCACTTCTAGGCATGCCGTCAAATTTTGCGGACTCCGGGACCTGAACGATCACCATCCCATGTCCACGTCGGATGGACACGATTCCACGACTTCCGTCCGTGCCAGTACCCGACAATACAATTGCAACAGCCTGACTGCGGTGATCCCGGGCAAGGGCATGAAAAAATACATCAATAGCATTATTCGGAACTTGTGAAGGAATTTTATCAATTAATAGCAGGCGACTGCGTTTAATGGTAATGAACTTGTTATTTGGAATCACGTAAACGCAGTTCACTTCCACCAGCACATCGTGACCCGCTTCATACACTGGAATAGGCGAATGTCGCGCGACCAACTCCACCAAAAGACTTTTATAATCGGGGGAAAGGTGTTGTATTATCACAATGGCAATACCAGGTGATTCCGGCAAGTGATCGAAAAACTCCTGAATCGCTTCCAAACCACCGGCCGAGGCACCGATGGCGACAATACAATATTGGTTCTCTTTCATCAACTTAACTCATTGAATTATGCACGGCCTTTCCGCGACCGTTCAAATTCGTAGAAAAAATTCCGAAGCATTTCTGCGTAAGCGAGCTCCTCAGGATGCCAGTCACTTGCAACACCCTCAACCTGCTGTCGCCAGCTTGCGAAGGAAGATCGGGGATGATATCGTTTGCCATCCTCTTCGAACTGAATTCGATCATGCGGGTCTCCGCCCCATTCAAGCACCTGTAAAATTTCAGGCCGAAACAGCAATACGCGCTTGTCGGTGAAAGGAGAAGCGGGAATGACCAAAAGGCCGCTGGCGGACTGCCGCTGGGAAGAAGCCGGCTCGTAAACAGAATAAAGCGCCGACGAGCTCATCACTTCATGCATAGGGCGCGTCTCCAGCCAGAGCAGAAGTTCATCAAGGAAGTCCTCAGGGGGCACAACGCCAGTAGTCTTCACGTTGCAGCCGTCTGCCACGGCGACGCCTGTCGCGGAGAACAGCGTTAACAAATCCTGATTCCCCAAAATCTCTCCGCTTACATAAACCGACTCGAGGTATGTTGCATACAGCGAGGCAAGTCGTGTTCTGACGTTGTGAAATTCTTCATAGATAGCGGCTGAAATCCGCGACGACAAAACATTGGATGCCAACTCAAACAAAGAACACAAGCGGTGGGAAATTGGCCGGGGTTGCCGATGGTGACAGGTGATCAATCCCCACAACTCATTCTGATGCAAAATTCGAATTGAAAGAGAGGCACGAACGTTCATATTACGCAGGTACTCAGCATGCACTAAAGCAACACTCCTGAGATTACATAATGACAGATCGAGAAATGCATTGGTCAGTGGGTTCATCAGCGGCGTAAGCTTCTCCGGCCGCGCATCAACGTCGGGTATAAAGCGATAGGGTGTGCGTTTGTACAGTTCCCTTGCCTGTCTTGGTATATCCGAAGCAGGAAACATAAATCCAATAAAACGCTCCATGCTTTCGTCACACGACTCCGCGAGGACATAACCATTCCACATCGCATCAAAACGGTAAATCATGACTTTATCAAAACCGGACAAGCGACGCAGTTCAGATGCTGCCCGCGCAGCGATCTGCTCCACCCCCGTCTGCTGGGAAAGCGAACTCACAAAATCACGGAGATCCTGATATACCTGGAGAAATGTTTTCGGCGCGTCATACTCTTCCGACTGAACATCAACTTCAATCACGAGAAAATCCCCCTGATGATGAATCCAGACCGGAAATTGTTTATTTAGAAAATTCCATTGGCGAAGGTAAGTCCCCAAGGGTGAATCCGTGAGCCGAATCATCTCGTGTACCTCTTCGGAAGGAAGCACCTGTTTCAGGTTAATATCGGTCTGTGATGAAAATAAAACAGAGGCATTTCCAGATCGCTGGATAACGTCAAGATTGCGATTAACAACCAGCAATACGCCGTAAGGTTGAGTGAGATTGGTAAGATGAATAGGGATTTGCCCGCAAAATTCAGAGTCAAAATAATTCGTGTACATGATTTAAGAAAAGTAAGCAGGAATGCGGGGCTGTATTCCATATTAAATTACTAGTGCAAAAGTAACGGCTTACCAACCGAAATCGTCTATGAAATACCCAGTCCGTAAAAATTTTGGCGGCACGAGTTTTTCGGTTTCAACAAGTTGGTCAAGTCCACAAGCCCGGAAAAAAGATTTGAAACAAGCGACTGGGAACGTATGACGGACGAAGGTTGTTTGCGAACGAGGAGTAAAACGAAATGAAACGAATATTTTCCTTTTTCTTTCTGGTTGCGTTTATATTTTCCTGCGATAATGACGAGGAGACAAATAAACGGACAACAGGCGAGGACTGTGTTACAGCTCAGTCGGTGCGGACCGGGCAACCCATCGAAAACCAATATATCATACAATTTAAGGAAAGTCTCGCTGGTGCCCGCGCTGCGAACAGAGTACAATATATTGAAGAAAACTATTCAGTTTCGAGAGCAGACATTATTGACCGAATAGATTTTGAAAATACGTACCTGGTTGCCCGGTTGACGGCAACACAACGCGCGTCGCTCATGACGGACCCTGAAGTCGGCACAATAGAACCCGACCGGATCATATCGATTCAATCGTGCTTTCGTGTCGTGGCGCCTACGAGAATAACCTGGAACACACAGCAGGTTGGTTACGGTGATGGGCGTGGTAAAACAGCATGGATTCTTGACACTGGTGTTGATATTGATCATCCTGATTTAAACGTGGACAAAATCAGAAGCAGAACGTTTCTTGCCTCTGGCTCCTATCAGGACAAGAACGGGCACGGAACACATATTGCCGGTGTTATTGGAGCATTAAATAATGAAGTGGGCACGTTGGGTATCGCTTCAGGTGCCAGCATTGTTGCCCTTCAGGTACTGGATGAAAACGGTGAAGGCCAGCTTTCCAAAATTATAGCCGCACTCGCGTATGTACGTGAGCGTGCCAAGGCGGGCGATGTGGTGAACATCAGCGTCGGCCTCGAAGACGTATCATCCATTCTCGACAATGAAATCAGAAAACTGGCGAGCCGAAATATATACTTCGCGTTATCTGCCGGCAATGACGGCCGATCTGCCGATAACCTCTCGCCTGCACGTGCAAACGGAAAAAATATCTACACGGTATCTGCCATAGACAGCACCAATCATTTTGCAACGTTTTCAAATTTTGGTTCAGTGGTTGACTATGCTGCACCAGGTGTTCGAATTCTCTCAACCTACAAAGACAAGCAATACGCCCTGATGTCTGGAACGTCTATGGCAACTCCGCATGTCGCCGGATTGCTGTTGATTAATAGCGGCGTCGTGCGGTCTAACGGAACGGCTATTGGTGATCCGGACGGAATACCCGACCCCATCGCTCATCAATAATATTGCCGAACGACTCTCAGGAAGAAGTTTCGGGCAGCTCGTTGGTGAGCCGGATTTCTTTTTCCTTCAGCATATCATGGCCCAGAATTTTGCTTCCGCGATAGGTTGTCAACACAACCTCGTCCCCATAGCCTTCCCGTTGCTGAACACTTCGTGTCAGTTCCTCGGCTGCATCTACCGGGAGAACAATAAACAGCGGCTGCTCGCCGTGGTGTTCGTCCGCGTAGCGCTTAAGCTCCTCATCAACGTACTCAATAATGCTCATTGAAATGGGGTTCGCGGCTGAGGTATTTTTCAACAATTGGAATTCGTTTCTCAAACAGCTCCGGTTTCACACTGCGCTCATAATCCCGTGCGTAAAACCGATAAACGACACGACCTGGCTCGTACACCTGACGATGCACCGGACCATGATCAACAGCATATTGGTTTAACAACGCATTCAGGTTATTCCTCTGGTGCAGCAGGAATACGTCCCAAATTTTAATTTCAATAATCTCTTGTTCACGTTCAGGAGACATTGAGGGCATTCTTCTGGACAGGCTTCTCATGGTTCAGGATTTTGTCGGTGAAGTACAGGTAAACAAACCCGGATGAAAAAAACTATGCCGAAGCGTCCGGTGTGTTGCCTCCTTGCAGTGGCACCAATTTTTAACTGCTGCAATACAATTTAAACCAATATGAAAATTCGTGTATTAGGAGTGTTATTGCTGCTGGCCGCCGTTGTGGGATGCAGCGAAGATGAGCGTGGTGTCGAAAAAGTGGACGAACGTCCGGATGATATCGTCCCGAAGAAATTGTGTGCAACACTCTTCGATAACATCATGTCGATGTTTCCGGAATCCAGAAACAATAAGGAGCAATACGGCTCACTTTTTTCCGATACCGTACAGCAAAAAATTGTCTTGACAAAAGACAGTGAAGTATATGTGTCCTTTGTCTCTGAAGGCGCATCCACAGCAAGTACGTTGGGTTGGTATGCGTATGATGAAGCGAACCCGCCCTCAAGAGACGACATTGAAAAAGATCTGATATTTCCGCATGTATCAAATGCTGTTTTGCAGCCGGGAGACACACGGCAGCTTGGAACGGAAAAGTTCAAGGCTGGCACGGTCATCGGATTCTTCCTGATCGTATCGGGATACTACAGCGGCACAGTCAATTTCAGAAGAACAACCATGTACACCGATAACAGCTGGAACCCGAATTCCAACCGGCAGCACGTATTGTTCCAGGAAACGGAATGCGGAGATATTGTTCTTGGTTTCGAAGACAAACCGGTTTCCGTTGACAGCGACGCTGACTATAACGACATCATCTTTACGGTATCAGACAATGACAGCGATTTACAAACGGTGTCGTTTGACTTGAGGAAGGTAGTTGGGTTGTAAGTCATGGAGCAGGAATTGATTAATGCATTCATGAAATTAACGGCAAAAGCCGGTGCAGGAGAACTGGTGAAACAAATCGTTTGGCATGTGGAACAGAACGGAAATCCCAGAGTCTGGTCTCCGCAGGAAGTGCGAAGCGCTGTTGTGTTTATTCATCACATCGTGAAGAATTTCAGCAAGGACGATGCCCTTGTCATTATTCATAAACTAATGCATCAGTACGAAATTAAGCCCGCTGACCTTGAAGGAGGCTTAATGGATCAGGAAAGCGCAAGAGGCCTTCAGTGATCAATGGCTAATTTCCCAAAGAAATAAACCTGTGTCGCCGCTGTGTGGCACAGGTTTTATTTTTTTCTCTCCATGAACGAGCAACAAACCCAAGCCTTCACCTTTTATAAAGAAGCGCTTGAACTTTTAAATGAAAGTGGGATCGATTTTCTCCTCGGCGGTGCCTTTGCCACTTTTCATTATACCGGTATTTACAGAGAAACCAAAGATCTGGATATTTTCTGCCGAAGTACAGATTACCCAAATGTGTTAAAGTTTTTCAGTAGCCGTGGTTATCGGATTGAATTAACGGACGCACGGTGGCTGGCGAAAGTATTCAAAGACGATCATTTTATGGATGTGATTTTTGATTCTGTCAATCACATTTGTACCGTCGACGACTCCTGGTTTGCTTTTGCTCATGAGGGAGAAATTCAAGGAACGACAGTTCGAATTGTTCCTCCTGAAGAAATCATCTGGTGCAAGCACTATGTGCAGAACAGGGAACGATTTGACGGAGCAGACATCAATCACCTGATACTTCGCTGCGGGAAGCAGTTAGACTGGCAGAGAATTTTGAAAAGGCTTGATCAGCACTGGCACCTTTTGCTATCCAAGATCCTGATTTTTCAATTCGTATATCCTTCCGACTACACGGACATCATACCCCGGTGGCTGTTCGACGAATTGGTGCGACGGGCTACGGCGCAATACGATCTGCCAGCCAGCCTTGAAAAAGTCTGCCTCGGACCATTAATCGACAATACACAGTATAGTATTGATATCAAGGAGTGGAACTATAAGACCTACACAATTAAATCAGTTTGAGATCATGAAGGACGAAAAGACAATTCGTGTAGCTGCGGTTGGTGATTTGCATATTCGCGAAAACGATCAGGGTAAGTGGACTGAGGCTTTTAAGTCGATATCGGCTACGGCGGATATCCTTGTTCTGTGTGGCGACCTCACCGACACCGGCGACGAACAGGAGGCGCAGGTACTCGCAGAAGAGCTGCGCGCGTGTAGCCTACCCGTTGTCGCGGTGCTCGGCAACCACGATTTTGAAAAAGGACGACATAAACTTATCCGTCAAATACTTCAATCAAAGAACATCCACATCCTCGACGGCGAAGCAATCTCAGTCAAGGGCGTCGGTTTTGCAGGAGTAAAAGGATTCGGAGGAGGATTTGACAACCACATGCTATCCATGTTCGGAGAAGGTGCCATGAAGGCTTTTGTCCAGGAAGCCGTAGATGAGGCACTGAGGCTCGACCGAGCACTGGCCAGGCTGGATGCTGAGTTCGAACATTTCTGCAAAATTGTTTTATTACATTATTCGCCGATCCGCGACACGGTAAAAGGGGAACCGGAGTCGATCTATCCCTTTCTGGGGTGCTCACGTCTTGCAGAACCCCTTCTCCGAAGGCAAGTCGCTGCCGCGTTTCATGGGCACGCGCACGCAGGGACTTTGGAGGGGCGTACCGCCAACGGCGTACGTGTTTTTAATGTCTCCAAAACCATTCTATCACGGCATGGCTACACGCAGCCGTTTTTCATCTTTGAAATACCGGTTGCCGAAATTCCGGCCGATAAAAAACAACATTCAGCGACATTTTCCGCTGACTCAGCCTGAAGCAGCGGTTACCCTGCTGGCTGCTTCCCAATTTACAGTGGAAATAGATCATGAGTAAAATTCCAAATCTGTGGATCATCGATGACGACCCGATGTCGTCATTCTACATTAAGCGACTTGCAGAGCTTGGTGAATTCGCACACATCATCACCATTTACGATAAGGCTCAATGGGCCATTGACTATCTCCTGCATCATCGCAAAGATGTCGCGCACCTGCCGGATGTCATTCTGCTGGATATCTACATGCCGGAACTGGATGGCTGGGGATTTCTTGAAGCCTTTGGAAAGATTAAGGACCAGCTGACGAAAAAAATTCAGATCTACATCATCAGCTCATCCGGCCACCGGAATGATATGAACAAGGCGATGGAATTTCCGGAAGTTGCCGCGTATCTGCAAAAGCCCATCACTAAGGAAAAGCTTCAACAGATTACGCAGCCTGACATCGCCCCCTAGGCGCGAATTTCCTTAACCAGCTTCACAGCGTCGCGCACGCGCGTTGTTAACTGAAACCAGTTTCGCTCCGACAGCACCGTTGAAGAAAATAGTTGTGATCCCATGCCCACGCACATCGCGCCAGCGTGGAACCAACTCTGCAGACTTTCACGCGTGGGTTCAACCCCTCCGGTTATCATTAAATTCAAATCAGGAACAACGGGCATGACTGCCCGCACAAACGCGGGACCCAATACCGAGCCTGGAAATACTTTAATTACTCCGGCACCTGCATCACGCGCGTCTACCATCTCGGTCAATGTTGCACACCCAGGAATCCAGGGAACGTTGTGGAGCGCACAAACCTCGCCCATGGCCGGTCGCATAATTGGTGATATAATAAATGAAGCCCCTGCGTCGATGAATCGTTGGGTTGAAGGGGCATCGAGAATGGTACCAATCCCCAGAAAAAGATCCGGATATAAATGCTTTCGCGATACAAGGTGCAAAAAAACCTGATAAGAATTCTGCCGGCGATTGGTAAACTCGAATGTACGAATGCCCGCTTCATAGCATGCATGTACGACTTCACTCGCCAATATTTCGTCGTCGTGTGTGAATAGCGGAACAATTCCGATCTCACGCATTTGATGAATAATTTTTTCTTTGCTCATCGCCTTAGTCTTCCAAGTTCCGTACCCTGAACAATCTGTTCAATTTCTTCAACCGTGGCAAGATTAACATCGCCGGGAATACTGTGCTTCAACACGCCAGCAGCAGTTGCAAATTCAAGTGCATCGGCATTTGTTTTATCGTTCATCAAACCATAGATCAGTCCCGCCATAAATGCATCTCCCGCGCCTATGCGATCCACCATGTGTGTCAGATCGTATTGTCTGGTACTATACACGGTGCCATCCCACAACCTCCCGGATAAAATTTCGTGCGATGAGTTGACTGTCTTGCGCACGGTGCCCGCGACAATCTTTACTTCTGGAAATTTTTCACACAATGCGGCCGCCGCATCCTGAAAGCTGTTGTACTCAATTCCGGTACACTTTAATATATCTTCCGGACCTGCTACGATTAAATCACTATTGGCAATCAGATTGGGCATCACATCTCGGGCATTCTTGCCATAGCGCCACAAGTTGCTCCGGAAGTTGATATCTCCAGAAACGGTGACACCCATTTCACGTGCCGTCAATACAGCCTCCTCACACACACGCGCCGCACCAGGCGAGATCGCGGGTGTGATTCCCGTGTAATGAAACCATGCCGCATCTAAAAATATCTCGGACCAATTCCACATCCCCGGCGCGACGCTGCAAAACACAGAATCGTACCGATCATAAACAACGCGCGAAGCCCTTTGCATCGCTCCTTGTTCGAGGTAGTACAGGCCCATCCTCCCCTGTTGAAAACGCACATAAGAGGCATCGATACCATGCGATCGGAGCTGCTCCGCCGCCGCCATACCGATGTCGTTGTCCGGCACTGCGGTGATGTGCGCCGTATCCATACCCATTCGCGCAAGCGATGAAGATACGTTCGCTTCGGCACCCGCATAATTTACCTCAAGCGAACGCGCTTGAGTTAACCTTGAAAATCCGGGAGATGAAAGTCGGAGTAGCACTTCTCCCAATGTCACTACCCTACCTGGTCTTGCAAAAATCATAGTCGTCTTATTCGTAATCACAAGAAAGATAAGAACCTGAATCACTCGGCACAACCGAAGACACGTCTTTGTTGCACGACAAAAAAAAGAATATCTTCATGTAGGCATTCACTATGAGAAAAGTAGTACAAATTCACCCGGACGACAACGTTCTTGTTGCCCTCACTGATCTGAAGAATGGAACAATTATCGAGCACAACTCCATTTCCTTCCCAGTTATGCAGGACATTCCTGCAAAACACAAGGTCGTTGTGAATGACCTTTCCATAGGAGAATCCATCATCATGTATGGTGTGTTGGTTGGAAAGACAACACAACGTGTTGCACGTGGTTATTCTATTCATACCGGTAATGTAAGGCATGAAGCCGCGCCATTTACTCCAACTCCTGGTCACTACAAATGGCAGCAACCTGATGTCTCAACATTAAAAACAAAAACATTCCAGGGATTTCACCGTCCCGACGGCCAGGTAGGGACGGCAAACTACTGGCTCATCATTCCTCTCGTGTTTTGCGAGAACCGAAACGTCCAAATGATCGGCCAGGCCTTCAACGAAGTATTGGGCTTCACCAAACCCGATCCTTACAAAGATTTTGTTCAACAACTCGCCGATGACTATCGCGCAGGAAGCAGTCGCACCTCCGTCGATTTTGCCTTCCCTGAAGCTCCTTCGCGCCATCGACTTTTCCCCAACATCGACGGAATAAAACTATTAACGCATGAAGGTGGCTGCGGCGGAACACGGCAGGACAGTGATGCACTATGTGCTTTGCTTGCAGGATACATTCATCATCCAAATACAGCAGGCGCGACTGTTCTTAGTCTCGGGTGCCAGCATGCGCAAGTCAGCATTCTTCAGGAAAAACTGCGTGAACTCAACCCGGACTTTAAAAAACCTTTGCTGATTTTTGAACAACAAAAAGAAGGAACCGAGCAAGCACTGCTGACGAAAGCCATTCGCGAAACATTCGAAGCACTGACAGTCGCCAACAAAACACAACGACAACCGGCACCTCTTTCCAAACTGGTCGTCGGTCTGGAATGCGGAGGCTCGGATGGTTTCTCTGGTATATCCGCCAATCCAGCGATCGGTCATACCAGTGATCTGATCGCTGCCCTGGGTGGCGCATCTATTCTTTCGGAATTCCCAGAGTTATGCGGCGTTGAGCAGAACCTTATTAACCGATGCGTTGATCAGGTAACAGCAACTCGTTTTGATCAACTGATGCGTGCCTATGCAAAAGCAGCTGAAGCGGTCGGTTCGGGATTTGACATGAATCCTTCTCCGGGAAACATCAAAGACGGATTGATCACCGATGCCATCAAATCTGCGGGCGCAGCGAAAAAAGGAGGAACTTCTCCGGTGTGCGATGTACTTGACTATACAGAATATGTCCGACGTAGTGGTCTCACTTTATTGTGCACTCCGGGCAACGACGTCGAGAGCACAACGGCGATGGCAGGTTCAGGTGCCAACGTAATGCTTTTCACCACTGGCCTGGGTACACCCACTGGGAATCCAATTGTCCCTGTGATTAAAATCAGCTCAAACACCGCGCTGGCACAACGCATGCCCGATGTGATCGATTACGACGCGGGAGCAATCATTCGCGGCGAAAAAACCATCGAGCAATGCGGAGTAGAAATATTGGAATTGATCATTGAGATCGCGAGCGGTGAAAAAATGGCGAAAGCAACAATGCTTCAACAAGATGATTTTATCCCGTGGAAGCGCGGTGTATCCTTATGACCTCAATAAATAGCCAACGACGACAAGACGGGTAATGCCTTCGCGTCAAGTATGCGAATGCGAACTTGCCTTGTGGTGACGGGAGTTACTTTCAGAATTCGTTTATAACCAATTGTGGTGCCCTCACCAATCTTTTTCCACTCATTATTGATCATCGCCTCGACGACAAAACGCTTCACGCGTTGGCCAAGTTCGATGTGCTCCTGAACCGACACGTAATGAATATCAACATCCTTTTCCCAGGCAAATGTGATGTGTGACGTGATGACCCCCTCGTCCGTGCACCAATACGTAGAATCAATTCCGTCAATGAGATTGTCGGCAGAATATTGCGCCTGCTCTCCACGTACATTGGAGGCAGTCACAACCGCGGTGCGAGCAAGATCATGAGCAAATGTTTCATCCAATAATTTTCTAAATCCTTTGAGCGATGCGACATCCCGCTCATGAAACAAGCCCCGTCGATCGGGAGGTATGTTCAACAACAGCGTGGAACCGCGCCCTACCGAAGTCAGATAAATATCAAAGAGGCGCTCCGGCGATTTCACTAACGTATCTTCTTCAGGATGATAAAACCATCCTTTGCGAATGGACACATCCGTTTCTGCAGGTATCCAGTGTGTGCCATATTCACTTCCACTATTCAAAAGTTGTTCGATGCCTGCCTTGCCGGCAAATAAGGTATCCGGTGTGATAAGATTCCAATTCGTTTCCCCTGCAACGCCTCGTTCGTTACCAACCCAACGAACGCCTGGTCCCGCATCACTAAAGAAGATGACGGATGGTTCAATGCTCCGAACCATATCCAGCGTTGTGGGCCAGTCATAATACTTCGCTCCGTTAATCGCACGTTTTGTGCGCGCCCCACCATAGTAACCATCACCACCATTAGCACCGTCAAACCACATTTCGAAAACCGGGCCATAATGTTCAAATATTTCTTTCAACTGATTTCTGTAATAAGTTACGTATTCATCCTGCCCGTATTGCGGATGATTGCGATCCCATGGGGACAAATACACACCGAATTTTAAACCCATTTTTTTACACGCATCCGAAACGGCTCTCACGATGTCGCCTTCTCCATTTTTATAAGGAGAATTTTTAATGGAATGCGAGGTGTACTGACTCGGCCAAAGGCAAAAACCGTCGTGGTGCTTACAAGTTAAGATCACTCCCTTGAAACCCGTTTCCTTTAACACACCAACCCACTGTTCGGCATCGAGTGATGACGGATTAAATATTGCCGGCGACTCGTCACCGTAGCCCCATTCCAAACCGGTAAATGTATTGGTGGTAAAATGAATAAAAGCATTCATCTCCATGCGATGCCACGCCAGTTGTTCCGGAGAGGGTAACGGACCGACCGGCGAAGGAGCCGAAACTTTTTCCTGACGACAGGAAGCAATGCATACCACGACAACCGCGGCGAGTAACAATCTCTTCATGATCGTTAAAATACGAAACCGGCATTAATCAACCAGCGGAGGAATGATTTTTACCACGAATAAGCGTCATGGAAAATCCGTTTATGTTCGCTACCGGCATCGAAAACAGCTATCCAACGATCACCCTACCGGGCGGTGTCAGACGTCGGGTGGATGAAATGGAAAAGTGCTGCCACTACAAACACTGGCAGAAAGATTTCGAACTGGTGAATGAAATGGGCATCCGCTTCCTTCGCTATGGTCCGCCATACTACAAAGTCCATACGGGTCCAGGTCAATACGATTGGTCATTTACCGACGATACATTTAACTCACTACGGGAAAAGAACATTGTGCCCATTGTTGATCTGTGTCATTTTGGAGTACCGGACTGGATAGACAATTTTCAGAACCGGGATTGGCCGGAGCATTTCGCAGAATATGCGCGAGCTTTTGCAAAACGGTTTCCTGATCTCCGGCTTTACACACCCATCAATGAAATCTTTATCGCTGCATTATTTTCCGCACAGTATGGCTGGTGGAATGAATGTTTACAAAGTGATGAAGCATTTGTGCGTGCCCTGAGCAACATTTGCAGAGCCAATGTTCTGGCGATGCAGGCAATTCTGGAAGTACAACCCAAGGCAACATTTATACAAAGTGAATCTACAGAATATTTTCACGCAGAGGAGCCCGATTGCTTGCCGACCGCTGAATTTCTGAATCAAAAAAGATTTCTCAGTCTGGATCTGACTTACGGTTATCCCATCAGCGTGAGCATGTATGAATACCTGTTGAAAAACGGAATGACCCGTGAGGAATACTTATGGTTCATGAATCAGGATGTGAAGGCAAGCTGCATCATGGGAAATGATTATTATGTAACGAATGAACATTTGGTCCACTGCGACGGAACGACGACGGCAAGCGGAGAAATATTTGGCTATTATGTCATCACGAGACAATACTTCACGCGATATCGCTTACCAATTATGCATACGGAAACCAACATCATTGAACCAGACTGCGAACGATGGCTCAAGCGCCAGTGGGCCAATGCATATCGTCTCAAGCAAGACGGCGTTCCACTTGTCGGGTTTACATGGTATAGTCTGACCCATCAGGTAGATTGGGACAGTGCGCTGCGCAAAGACAACGGGAACATTAATAAATTGGGGTTGTATGACCTGGACCGGAACATCACACCGGTAGGCAATACATACAAGAAACTGATTCGTGAATGGGAATCACTGATGACGCGCGAGAGCTACGGTTTCCATATGAATTATTGAGAAGGTAAAAATCTCTGTATCTTCAGCGTGAGGTACAAAAACATGCTGACGGCGATACATCCCAAACTTCCCCTGCGGAACAAGTCGGTGACGCGCGACTTTTATCTGAATAAGCTAAACTTTAATGATATCGGGGCCCAGGACTATCCAGGGTACCTGATGGTTAAAAGGGATGATATAGAAATTCATTTTTTTGAATATGTGGAACTGGATGTATTGACCAACGACGGGCAAGTGTACATCCGGTCCAATGCCATTGATTCATTTTACCATGAACTGAAGGGCAATGGGGTTGCCATTCATCCCAATGGTGATTTGAGTAACAAACCCTGGGGACAGAGAGAGTTTTCGATTCTCGATCCAGACCATAATTTGATTACGTTTGGGCAAAGAATTTGAGTGCATGAAATTGCAGTCTATGCGATTCGCGATAACGAACGACTCTTTTTACCCACAATTAATGGCAATACGCAAAATAATCCCAGAAATTGAAAAGCCAACCCGGCTAGTATAGCTACGGCAAATGGACACCAAAACATCATAGACTGACTGAGGATTAAAAACGGCGCAATAGCTGCTGATATGGCAAAGCACGAAACCAGAAAATCAAGAAAACAACTGTTGAGCGCTATTGCATACAAAATAGACTCATCCGTTCGGTTCTTAAGGTCTAACAATTCCTTAAATCTTTTCAAAATTTGAAAACTCACGCTTGTGGCGAGAACAGGCAGTAGCAGAAGGCCAGCAAAAGCACCTTCGTCAAAATTTGTATTCATTAAGGAAAAACAAATAACCACGCCTGCAACAGAGAAAGTACTCATCAACAGCATGATGGCCGCCATTCTCACTGACTCAAGAAAGGAAGCGGAGATCACGAATAATGCGGTCATTACCATCAAAATACTCAGATACTGATTAGCCTCGTAACGGTTCCACTGGACAATTTGGTCACCTGGAACGATAAGGCTACTTAAATCACTATAGATAAGGTATCCGACCGGAAGTTGCCTGGATAAGCGTTGGATTGCACTTGCTTGTACTTTCTTGCTCAGAAGCTGCGGGCCGACAAAGCTAAAAGATACAAACAAACGATACTGCTGATCAATTCTGTGGATTGTCATCGGCCCTGGTTCACTATTAAGCTTTACGGCGTCCGTAAATTTCACTGGATGTCCGTTTACATTATCTCTTCCGTTCTTCAAACTCCATTTGTCTAAAGCGTTCTCTCCATCAACAATTAAGGTCACATCAGTTAATTCATTTCCACTAACGAAACGAGCTATGCGTTTCCTGCTGCCAAGATGTTGCAGATACAAAGCGAGCTCGGTGGGTGTAATGCCAGACCGTGCAAGTTCTTCACCTTGAAAAGTCAAGTGTTGCTCGTCTGAAGGTGAACTGATGAAGTAATCCGGGCCATGGATTGTAGCTTCGCGGACCCTTTGACTTGTTTGTAGAGTATCTCTTAATCTCCCGGCGATTTGCAATAAATCGTCGTAGTTGTAGCCTTCTAAAACAATTCTATTAGACTTCACCCCGTCATGAATAGCGTTGGAAAATCCTATCCCAACACCATATATCTCCCATGTGGCGCCGCCGAGTTCGACCGCCTTCGATTCCAGTTTCGATTTTAACACCATTGGACCCGGACCTTCTTCAAAATCATCTTTGAAGGTTAGGGTGATCGAGGCATGTCGACCAGAATTAATTTGACATTCAAACATTTCAATGCCGATGCAGTTTTGCAAATATTTTTCCATCTTTCCAACAGCATCATTCATATGCTCCGTTGTGCTGCCGTCTCGCATCGTCGCGACTATCTTAATGCGCGGACGGCCTGCCTCCGTTGAATAAGAATTTTCAAGGACATTATCAAAGAACAACCGAACTGCACCCCCAAGAATTCCTTCTGCAGTTCCCTTCACGTTTTCCTGATAGTAAACAGAGCCAATGGTATTGTTATACGCCGACACCAAGATCCCATCACCGTGAAGTCTTTCGGGTAGAAGATTAATCGGAATTCCAAAAAGAATAAAAAGAGCAAGCAAAACCGCTACGCGAAATCTGGATATCAGTTTACAGAGCAAGGTCACCTTGCGATTCATGAACCAACTCGTCTTCCCAGGCTTTTCTTCCGTCTGGGCAATAGTAAACTTATTGAGTAAGGAAGGAAGCAACATCGTGCAGGTCAGTATTGACATGCATGTGCCAATCGTCAAAATCCAAAAGAAATCCTCCAAAACGGTTTGTACCTCCAAGGGAAGTATGCCAGAAACGAGAACAATCACGAGTGAACCTACGCACAGGAGTATACCTGATAAGATACGGACACCACCCTGAGGGCCTTTTAGCGCCATAGCTGTCTGGAGTGCAATTGAGGAGACGGTAAACGGAACTACAGCAAAAGAATAAAAGTGCAATTCTACGCGGAATATGGAGACGATCAATGATGAAATAAAAATGGTCACACTGGTCAAGACGAGAAAGACAAAAACAGATTTTCTATCTTTCAATACCAGTCCAAGGATAAAAAAAATCAGCATTAAAGAAAGCAATACCAAAGGCACGATTTGGCGATACTCTGCTAACAAATGAACGCTTGAATCGGGCGATGCTTTGATTGACCAATTCCATGGTAGAGTTTTAGAAAAAGCTTGCGCTTTTGAACGAACTTCTTCAGCAAGCTTAAAGGTATTAGTTCCTTGCCTCGCATACACCGACAACTTAATTGTGTTTTGGCCATTCAATCGAAAATAAGTCGGGCTTTCTTTCTCTTTTATCCTGATGGTAGCGACATCCGACAAAACAATAATCCGGCTGTCAATTTTTCGTAACGGTAGATGCCGCAACTCTTCAACCGTCCAAAGCGGAGATTTGACAATAATGGATGATTCCTGCATTTCATCACCCAGAAACGAAGACCAGCCTTTGCCCGATTGCTGTTGTGATGACGCCTCCCGAACAACTGTCTCCACGTCAGAAAGCAAAACATTGTACAACTCAGCTTTCCTCCTGGAAACATCAATTTCAACTTCTTTAACCACCCTGCCCTCAACTACAATGGAGTGCACTCCCAAAATACTCCCAAGCTCTGATCTTAAATTATTGAGCAGCGATTCATCGACTGCATACGGCTCACTATGGCCATACAGATAAAGTGATAAAAGGTAATTCGACGGCCCATCCGACTCACCCATCTTCAATTGAGGATAGGTCACCCCTTCAGGAAATAATGGAATAAGCTGCCTTAGTTTACTTTTGATTTCGAATCGCACTCTATCGATATCGACATTCTCTTTGATTGTCATTTGAACATACCCGCCACCGCGGAACGAGACCGAAGCCACTTTTTGGACTCCTCTAACCGACGAAACTAAAGACTCAATAGGAGACGTCACTTCCTGCTCCAAAATTCGGGCGGGTGTTTCCGGCCAACTATAAGTAACTTTGAGTTCGACACTTCTGGCAGAAGGAAATGACGTAATGGCTAGATGTGGAAGTGAGAGAACCGCGAGAAACGACAGGGTCCCAAAAATAGCGACGCTCAAAAAGGAATAGTTTCTCATGATGATAGCCAATTAGATAGAATCTAAGAACGCGGCCGGAACTTCGACTTGATGACGTTAGATGCATTGTCGAGATAATAATAGCAGAGTGGAATAACATAAAGGCTTACCAAAGTCCCTAAAAACATTCCACCGATTAACGATAACGCTAGTGGGCGTTGAAGTTCAGCCCCAATGCCTGAAGCAAAAAAAAGCGGCACCATGGCCATTATGGTTGTGATACTCGTCATTAAAATCGCCTTTAATCTCCGTTTTCCACCTATAGCCAAGGCCCACATCACTGAAAATCCCTGACGTCGTAATTCTATCACAGTATCCAGCTTAAGAATCGAATCATTAACGATGATTCCTAACATGACAATGATTCCAATCAGTGACATCAAGTTTAGACCACTCCTGGTTATGTATAAACAAATAAACGAACTCGCAATATCAACGGGCACTTCTATCAAAATGATCAATGGTAAAGAATAGGACTCAAACTGTGCTGCTAAAATCAGATACAGCAGCGCTACGCATATCAAGATGATGAATGCCAGATTTCCAACCATTTGTTCGTTTGAAAACATCTCACCCGAAAAATCTGCCTCATAGAAAACATTATCCTTCATCATTGATCTAATTTTTTGAACCACGACAGACGCATCACTATCGATTTGCTCAATCACGACGGGATAATATTCACCTTGTTGTCCTGAGACAATACTCTTTACTTCAATCCCTTTCGATTCGCGAAGAAACATCTTCAGCGGGTAGTATTCGTCCTTTAGGTTAGAGACGAAGGTGGTCAGTAATATTTCGTCGACCTTGTTCTTATCGTTGCCCAAAACAACCGGTATTATTTGCTGGCCGTTGCTAATCATAATAATTTTGTTTTCCGAAATTTTGGCTTTCAGTACATCGGTAAATTTTGAGTAGGGAATGTTATAAGCGGCCAGTTTCGTGCGATCACAAATCAGCTCTAAATACTCTTCAAATCGAATCTTGTTTTGTGGACGAGCGCCTGAAAAGAGCGCGATGGAGTCACGAATAAGGGACAATTCGTACAGGCCATCATCCTTATTTACCCCTTTTGGCCGAAGATTGACTTGAAGCTCTGGTTGCTTATTTTCAAAAATTAGATTAAAAATGTTCTGTGGATTTCTAAACCGAAACTCGGCTTTCTTGAAATACTCTGAGAAATATGATTGGATAATATTCTTTGCTTGATCCAAATGCTGTGGTGAAGGCGATCGGATATATAACAACGCTTCATGTGGACTCTTACCAAATTCATCTAAAATCAAGAAATCTTGTTTTCCAATGTAAGTAATAGTCTCTGTCACATGATTCTTTACGCGCGCAACCACCTGCGAGACATTCTTGCAATTTTGATCAATGGTTAGATTCTCATTCCAATCAATTTCGAGCAGCATCTCAGCTTGACTTAATGCCGGCAACCTCGATTTGGGAAGTTTGTAGAATACCCATAACCCAGCCGCGAGAATTAATATGACCAACCCCCAAACAATCCTTTGACTTCTCATGACCCAGACAAAACTTTTCTTGTACCAAGACTCGTAGGATGACTGAGAACGTATAAGCCCAGAAACACGGCTACGGCGTCCCATTTTACCAATTCGATTGAAATAAACCGGGATTGTGACGATCGAAACAACAAAAGAAGCAAAATGGCCAACTACAATTGCCACAGCCTGTTGGTAGAAGAGCGTTCCTGCCATTCCGTCGAGCAAAATCAGGGGAAGGAAAACAGCGCAGCTGGTAAGCATAGAACTAAGCATTGGACTGAGCACTTCTTGCGTTCCCTTGATGCAGGCTGAGGCAATACTTTCCTGATTGGAGATATGACGTGTGATATTATCAATAACAATGATTGAATTATCCACCATCATTCCAAGGCCAAGTACCAAACCGGACAGTGAAATAATATTTATCGAAATATGCAGGGAATAGAAAAGGGTCACAGAAATCAACAAAGAGGCAGGTATGCTTAGTGCAACCAACCAAGGAGCGCGCCTGTCTTCCAGGAACACGAACAGGATTAAAAAGGCGATAATTCCACCAGACACAAGACTGTCATTCAGATTGTCAATTGAATAGGTCAACAACGCTGTTTGGTCCTGACTAACTGAAAACTCAATTTGAGTATAATCCTTCCGAAACTGCTCTACGAGTTCGCTGAGATTCTTCTTCAAATCTTCAACTCTTGCCTCGCTTTGCTGGATGATTGCCAACGCAACCGACCGATTCCCGTTGAAAGTGACCAGGCCCATTGCTGGCTCACTAATTTCAGTAACCTCAGCCACATCCTTGATTTGTAACACCCGGTTTCCAGCACGCAGATAGACCCCTTCGAGACTACTTTTACTGTCAATCGATGAATTCAGTCGGACGTTATACTGGTAATGACCGTCTTTGATAAAAATACTCTGCAATTCTACATGAGCGTCCTTGATACTTTGGCCAATTTGATCGACCGTCAATCCAAGAGCTTCCAACTTTCTCGACAGTGGTCTCACGATCATTCTCGCATGCGTAGTGCCACTAATATCGGCCATCGCAACTTCGGGAAGCTGCTCAAGTCTCCGACGAATAACCTGCTCGGCAAATTGACTAAGTCCAAGAAATTCAGTTTCTCTCTCGAATCCGCCTATTGAATTTGCATCTCCAATCTGGTTCCCTGCCAACGTTAGATGAAGAAAAAAAACAGGAATATCCGCTGCACTTGCTTTGAGCACCCTGGGTCGTTCAATCTCCCTCGGCATCGCACTCATCGCCTCGTCAATCTTCTCATTTACCTCCACAAACGCATAATCCATTTGTGTATCAAAGTCGAATACAAGCTTAATTGTACTTGTCTGATCCCTCGTCTCTGATTCTATGTCTGAAAGATGGGGAACCTGCGTAAGATGGGACCTTAATGGAGCGGTGACCAAATTTTCAAGCTGGCGTGCAGAATAGTTCTTCGCCGAAACGTGAATGGTGAGCTGAGGCACATCTAAGTCCGGAAGTAAAGAAACAGGAATATTCAGGCCAGCAACAACCCCGATAATGAGCGTTGCAATTAGTGCCATCGTTACAGCAACCGGGCGCTTTATGAGCGACGAAATAAACAAAATGAATAATTGTTAGGTTGGTTCATTCACTATATGCTTTATACCACCTTGGGTTACTGACTGAATATTATCGTTGACCCGCCCTGCGCTTGTATTCGTCAAGTAGCATTCTATCGTACAATGGATTTCCAAACACGATCAACCTATTCTTCTCATCAATCATAAATGTTCGAAGGTCACGGTATGGGGAAAACAAATTATTTGCCCGCTCAAAATCAAAATTACTATCCCAAACAAGCAATGAACGCGCATTAATATTCTTTCTGAAATTCAATGAAAAATAGATAGAATCCCGCCTTGGGATGTTCAATACAAAAATCATCTCAACAGATGTGTGATCGAATTCCCGCCAAAAGAGACTATCAAGCGGGTTAAGCTCCGAAAGAATGCACCTCGCGCATGTTACGTCAATAATGGAAATCAGTTTCTTTTTGCCTTGCTTGAACTGGCTAAAGCCACTCAAGCTCAAAATTTGTTCATCCTCCAGAACAGCTAACGAATTCGGAAAGTGAATTTCTTTGGTGTACATGGAATCCGCGGCATTCATTTTCCGTGAGTCAGCGGAGCTGAGCCTGCTGCAGGCCACACTAACAGCTAGTGCAGTCGCTGCAATAACAATACAGAAAAAACGCATCATCTCTTTAATCAAGATTGATGTAACCTAAAGGACTTTCTCTGTCTTCAAAAGAAATGATAATACGATTGTTCAATTCATCCACGCAGAAAAACGTAAAGAAATGTTTGGTCTCGAGTGTGGATAAGTAGGCACCGGAACTATCAAAAACAACAAACTTAGTCGGAAGATTTCCTTGCTGCCGCTTGAATTCATTTAGAACGATGCTGGCGTCATTGATGTAAGAAGCTATAATTTTCTGATTCGCAACTTCCACCCCGAAAAAATATGATTTTTTCTCATCTTCATTCACAAGACCATCTGGCCCAAAAACATTGCAACGTAGTGAGCCGTCAACGTTACAGATTGTCAACAGGTCCCGCGTGATATAAGCATTCACGTAGATACCCTCCTTCGTAGAAAGACAGAAAGATGAGCGCGATAGCTTTCCCGTCATCTCCGGGTTCTCATAACCAAATTGCTCGATCTGACCGCTGAACAAATTAAACTTTGCCATGACCTTTTCGAAAGTATTGCCGCTGAGCGGCCGGACGGCCGTACCGAGCGCAATGCTGTCACCAAGACATTCAAAATCTTCAATGAACATTTCGTCGCTAAGAGGCAAAACTATCGACGGTTTGAACATATCGTTCTGTAAGACGCTGTCGAAAGGAAACTTCATCAAAAGCTTTTTTCCGAAATCGGGCACCCAAATAATCTTGTTAATTTCATCGATACCCAATTTTCCTGAACGCGTGATCTCTCCCGGCCCGTAGCCAAGAACGCCAAAACTAAAAACGTATTCAAACGTGTCTCTGTTAAAAACATGAATGGCTTTGTCTGCACTAGGTTTTAACTCTAACGCGAGTAAGTAGTCACCGAAAATATAGAGTATCGACTTTCCTATCAATTTTTGTGACTTGATGTCCTGGATTCGAGCAGAAACATCAATGACGTTGCTTCGCTCAGATTGAAAAACACTATTCGTCTCATTTGAACCCCTTTTACAGGAACACAAAAGGAGCAGGCAAAAAACAACACATAGATACAAGTGATTCTTCTTGGGGTACATGGAGTTAAGGTTTTATTCAAAGACAGTTAACAATTCCTCACTTCAGTCGATAGAAATACTTCAACTCAAAAGACGGCCACCATCTTAAGGCTATGACGCATCTTGCTCCCGAGGGTCTCCGAAAGTCTCGTAAATCTTTCTTATGTAAAGCGGCGTAATTAAACCTCTTGGTAAATTAATGTTAGCGTTCTTAAGCCAACGAAGGAAGGTTCGATAGGAAACCCCGTACTCAGCAGCTTGCTCTTGCCTCGACTTAGCCTTCATGGTGACTAATTTCTTTGACATATGCCTCCGTCAACTAGGATGAAATAAAAACAATTTGTTCTCCAAACAAAAGCTATCTAACTAACGCCGATATTGTATTTAAAAATAGCATAAAAACATTTCAATCTGTATTCGGAGATTTAACAATACAAAAAATTACTAAGTGTTTAAACATATTTTTCGGTCATGAATAGCATTAGTCAATATCAGATTTCTCAGATTTTGCTTATTACAGCAACAGCTATGTTGTCATCAACATGCACACAACATAATCCGAGCGACTTAAAAAATGGAGAAGAATACATTACCCATGAGCAGGAAGTCAGCTTAGTTGATACCATGCACCTGAAGCGAGGAAACTTTGTGATTGAGATTTTCAGCAACGGAAGACTAAGCGCCGTAAAAAAGGCGCCACTCCAATTTGGAATACCGGGGATCGTTGAAAAGGTTTTTGTTACCAATGGACGTAGAATAAACAAAGGCGAAGTCATCGCAGCGCTTCGAGAATTTGAGTACAGACAGAACTTTGAACGCGCAAGAGCAGACCTTGTCAGCACAAGACTTGAAATGGATGACATGTTATTGAGTTATAAAGGCGGGCGCATAAACGACTCTGTCCCGACGTCGATTCAAGAGGCATTCGCTGCACAATCAGGATACTTAAGAAACCTCAGCATATTCAAAGTGGCGGAGTTCAATTTACTGTCAACAAGGCTGTCCGCTCCATTCGCTGGAACCATCGCCAGCCTCGACGCGAAGGCTCATGAATTCATCGATGCAAACGAGCCAATCGCGCTCTTGATCGATGACAGTGCCTTTGAAGTCAATTTTTCGCTTGTTGAGTCAGAAATTTCGATGCTGGATACAAATGACCCGGTCTCTGTCATACCAATCGCAGAAAAAACAGTCTACAAGGGCTTCGTCGAGGCACTCAATCCAACAGTGAATGAAAATGGCTTAATTGCTGTCACCGCAAAAATCAAAAACACCGGTCGTCTGATTGACGGAATGAACGTGCAGGTCATTCTGGAAAAAAATATCACCGATCAGTTGATTTTGCCTAAAAGTGCAGTCGTGTTAAGGGAGGACAACAAGGTAATTTTTAAATACGTCGATGGACGAGCGAGTTGGGTTTACGTGGAAACCGTATATGAAAACTCACAATACTATGCCGTCAAGGCCACGAAGGATTCTCAGTTAAGAGAAGGTGACGCGATCATCACAAAGGGCAATATAAACCTGGCGCATCATTCTGCAGTAGCAATAGACCGCACGAAAAATTAATCCGGAAGCCAAAAATTAATAAAAAAAGCTACTCACCGCGAGTAGCTTTTTTCGTTCAGCAAATTTCAACTTTAGCGGATCATGACCCCGCCACCTGCTTCACGATAGCAAGGATACCACTGATGACACCAGCAGCCATTACCGTTATCAAGGCAGCCGTTCGGACAGTCTGCTTTTGCTGCAAATGCACTTAGTCCTAAGGCAAGTGCTGCAAAGGCAGTAACTACAATGCTTGTTTTTTTCTTCATGTTCGTATCTGTTTAAGTAAATAATTGTTTAGTTCAAAAAAAGTAAAAACTGAGCGATTGTCTTTTATCTGAAATAGGACAAAATAGGACACCCTGTGACAAATACTGTGAAATCGGCTTGCGACGTTCGGCGTTGGCAGATACACTTCACAATTGTTCCGTAAATCATTCAACAGCCAGCATCCCTTGAGCCGGCATGCGTGCGCCAGTACCGAGGCCATGAAAGCCCACTCCGCTAACTTTCTTCAAAACTTTCATGAACATTTTTACCGGGGAACTACCATCTGACAGGAATAATCGCTTTTGACTACCAAAATCCATGAGACAAATAACAAAAGTCGATGCGGAACACGCCACCATGCCAGCCAGGGCAAACCAGGCCGGCTACCCCTAGCCCTACCGTTGAAAAATAAAGTAACAAAAGTTGTATCTTTTTTAGGTAATCGGATTATGGTTACAGAAATCCGTCATGGAAAGAACGACAACCGAAAAAGCCGCACAAGCCCTAAAGGAAGAAGAAGCCTGGATTCGGGCCTCTGTGAAGGATCCGGCGGCATTCAGACCGCTATATGAACGCTATTTTAAGCCCATTTTCCTCTTCATTCACCGGCGTGTGGGTGACAAAGAAATTTCCGGAGACCTCACCCAACAGGTGTTTCTGAAAGCATTGAACAGCATCGGCAAGTATCAGGACAGGGGCCTCCCCTTCTCTGCGTGGCTGTTTCGCATCGCACACAACCAATGCTTCGACTATTATAAGCAAAGCAACCGGATGAGGATGGTGGTGATGGAGGAAGAGGTGATGGAGAATATGTTTGAGGAGCTTACCGCAGATCAGACCCGCTCCGAGTGGGAAAAGAAACTCCCCAACATTCTCCAGCAACTCGAACCGGAAGAACTTCACCTGATTGAAATGCGCTTTTTCGAAAACAGACCTTTCCGCGAGATATCAGAAATTCTCGGCATTACTGAGAACTACGCCAAGGTGAAAACCTATCGGGTGCTCGACAAAATGAAAAAGTATTTTATCGCGTGATTGAACATGGACAAGAAGATAGATTTTAAAAAAATGAAACCTCAAATAACTGACGAAGAGATCCGTGCGATGATGAATTTTGATGCGGTCCATCAGCAACATCTTGCTGCACTCAAAGTGAAAAGAATTAAGACCGCATCCGTTGTCTCTGCTGTTACCCTTCTGGCGGTCATATTGGTTAGCCTCTGGAAACCATCCGGCAACGAAACAACGCAGGCTCAGCCGACAAAGTCTGCCCTGCCTCCTGCACAACTCGCGCCGGATCGTACGGTGTCTGCCGAGCAACCCGAAGCCCCCGGGACAACTTCAAAAGAACAAATTGTCGAAAAGAAAGAAATTGCATCAAATCCGGTTCAGAAGACAGAAAAACCAGTAACGCCCGTTGTGGCTTATGCAGAAGCTGAACCCGTCCAGGGTTACCCGAACCTGTATGCATATTTCAGAAAAGAATTGAGATACCCGCAGGAAGCACTGGCTGATTCTGTTGAAGGTGTCGTCACCGTATCGTTTGTAATCAATGCATCCGGACAACCAGAACAAATCACGATTCAGGAATCTCTCGGAGAAGCATTTGACAAAGAAGCGATACGACTCGTTTCATCCATGCCGGAATGGAAGCCAGCCATGCTCAATGGCAAACCCGTTGCATCAAAAATTTCAGTCCCTCTCACCTTTCAACTGATTATCCAATGAGACTAATTTATCCTCTCTTGATAGCTCTTTGTCTGTTGACAACGAGTAACTTCGTACGGGCGCAAAACTGGACTGCGCCCACGAAGATCAATCTTGAAGAACAGCTCACAGAAACAAAACTGCTTTCTTTGTCCCTGAACAGCGATACCTTAATTGACGTCGTTGTTGCTGGCAAGGCAGCCGACGGAACGCTTGTGTTATTGACGATAGAAAATACAGGAACAGAGATGGTGAAGCGAAATCGTATTGCCACCGGATTTAAAAATGGAAAGGTTACGACAACGGACATCAACAGCGATAACAGAATCGATTTAGTCATCTCCGGACTGACTTTGATTGAAACTCCGGCGACGTTTGTGTTTATTAATACTGATAACTTTAGTTTTCAAAAGCAGGCTGACAAATTGCTATCATCTTCCGGGACAATGTACTTCGCTGACCTCAACAACGACACCAGGATCGACATTATCGAAAGTGTCAAAATTGATAACGTCAACAAGCTGCGCATTTATGAGAAGACATCCACCGGATATACATTGCTGCTGGACAGCACCACAATTGAAATAAGCGACATCGCCGTCTATGACCTGGACAATAACAGTACACAGGATTTTGTCCTCAGCGGCATCAATGGCACAAGTCCAATGATGGTTGCATTTCGTAGTCAGGAAAACTTTCATTTTTCCAGACAGAGTTTTTTAAAACCCGTCTCCGGGACGCTTTTCATTCAGGATATGAATGGAGACGGCCGCGCCGATGTTTGGGCCTCTGGCCTCACTTCGTCCGGCAGTGACAGCCTAAGAAGTTGGTTCAGTGACGAAGGATTTCTCCCGGCGCACCGGGGTGTCTCGAACGGCGTAAAGGATATTTTTTCGGCGGACTTGAATCACGACGGCGCAACGGATGGGCTGGTGCTTTTCAACGATGACCGGTTGGTATCCTTCAATTCGCTCAGCCAGGGATTTTCCCCTTCGCCATTATTCAATCAGGTGAAAGCCTTTACAACGGGCGATGTCGATCGCGACAATGATCTGGACATCCTTATACTGAGAGACTCACTTGCAACGACATGGCTGGGTGTTTCTAACAACAACCACAGTCAAAAGAACGTGAGACCATCTCCTCCTCCGACGGGGGTTGCCATTTCCATCTTCGAAAAGACATTTGTGTTCTGGGTATTTCCTACCGACGACCATACTCCTGTGCCTTCCTTGACCTATGATGTGTGGATTGGAAGACCAGACCTGAATACGGTAACGCCGACCTACGATTTGAGACATAAACGACGCATGGAAGTATCTCAGGGTAATGCTGGCCATGCACTCATGAAAAAATTAAGCATCCTTGTTACTGCAGCCGACTCATTTGCTATTCAGGCCATTGACAATTCCTACGTCGGAAGCTATCGCATCTGTACAGGAAAGTGTTCGCCTTGTGCCACGCTGGCGGTGAACTACCTGCAGGCGTGTGAGGGAGAGAACGTCGGATTCACTGCTCCTCCAAATTCATATTGGTACTCTGCGTCGAGCGGCTTCTTAGGAACAGGCGGCGGAATCTCTGTTCCTGCGACAGCTTCCGATACTTTGTTTTCATTAAGCCCTGACGGCAGTGGCTGTTCGAGATTGAGCACGTGGGTTGTTGGTGTATCACCAACAGGAATTAAAAAAGAAGCAGAAACCATTAACGCATGTGAGGGCGATCCAGTAACATTGTCTATACCGCCGGGATGGACGACGGTGAACTGGCAGACAAGTCCGGCCGTTAACAATCGCAATTCAATAACATTAACGGCAGACAAACCGCAAACTATTCTCGTCACCGCGAACAACGGCGTCAGTGGATGTGGTTATGAAAAAACGTTCGAGATAAAAATCAGTAAGCCAGAAATAGAAGTTGAAAACGAGGTCTTGCAAATTCTCAAAGGTACCTCCGTCCCGTTGACGATCACTTCTACCGCACAAACATTCAGCTGGACACCAGGTAACGGACTCGACAACAGCAGGGTGCAATCGCCAATAGCGAGTCCGTTGCAAACAACAACCTATACGGTGACGGCTACCGACAACAACGGATGTACCGCAACGGCATCCATTCGCGTCGAGGTGCGTGCTACTGCATTTGTGCCGAATTTATTTACACCGAACAATGACGGGAGAAATGACGCACTTCTGATCTACGGTTTGGGCAACGCAGATAATTTCAAGTTCACGATTTACAACCGCGAAGGCGCGATCGTCTATCAGACAACCAGTGTCAGTGAGGCAACAGGAACGGGCTGGAATGGAACCGCGCGCGGCACGGAGCAGCCCAGCGGAGTGTATTATTGGAAAGTCCAAGGCAAAGACTCACAAGGTGGTGCTCTCCTTCTCAACGGAAAAAATAACGGTTCAATTCTGTTAGTTAGATAATGCGAATCCTACGCCTCGTCATATTGATTACGCTGTGTGCGACCGTTCGGTCACATGCCCAATACTTTCAATACTCTCAATATAATTTATCCAGACAGCGGATCAATCCAGCGATGACGGGGATAACGCGATATGCCTCGGTGGGCATGTTATATCGAAACCAAAGGACGGGAGGCAACTTCTCCATCAACAGTAATCTTCTTTCAGCAGAATATCCACTGCTCAACCGAAGTACGGGTCGGCCCTGGTCAGGCATCGGACTTTCGATGATGGCCGATCAGACTGCATCGATTTTCAAAACATATGAAATCAGCATGAGCTATGCAGTCCACCTCCAGCTATCGAGATACCAATCACTTTCCTTCGGTGCAAAAGGTCTGTATCAAAGTCAGCGTATTTCATTGAACGGGTTTTACACCGGTTCTCAATATATACCTGACCGTGGGTTTGATGATTCTGCATCGTCCGGAGAAGATCTCGAGCAACTGAATGGCAACGTTCGCACACTCAGCGCCGGATTCTTCTGGCGCGAAACGGACAAAAGCGGAAGAGTGATCAAGCAGCTGGGTTTTTCATTCTTTGACTTTAATAAACCGGATTTGTCATTTACCGGAAGCGGATCGACCTATGCGTCCACGCTTGTCGCTGAGGGAACATTTCAGGCGGGGCGTTCCGGTGACTGGAATATTTTCCCTGAGGCGTTAGTGACCTTAAGCGCAGCGACACTGTCCGTCAATGCGGGAGTTCGTTTCCAGAAAGAATTAAACCCAAGGCCGAAACAAATTGCTGATCGGCTGGAAATATTTACACGCTATGTACCCAGGCGTTCCGGAATTATTGGATTGCAACTACACCGGGAAAAAATATCATTTGGATTGTCTTATGATTTCCCGCTGTTGTCCAAAAATCCTTCAAACCTTGGAGCACTGGAAGCTGGTATAGAACTCCGCAAGCTTGTCCCCACTCGCGCACAGAAATTATCCGCAAAACGAAAAAAAGCACAGGAGAAAAGCCGGTTGGCAAGAACACCTGCGAAGAAACCAACACCTGTTACTCCCAAGGACACACTCAGCACCGTGACGTTGCAGACAACACCCACGGTGGAGACACCAACAAAAACTCCGGTTGTTGATCAGGATAGTTTGGTGGAGACCACACGGAACCGCCCGCCTGCCGTCGATGGAACAGGAGAAGCGGGAAAGATAACGCACCAACCGCTGATTGTTGAAAAGGTCACGTTGCATTTTGCATTTGAATTCAACAGCGCGGAACTGGACGACGAGTCAGAAGACTTTATTAAACAGTTGTCCACCACGTTAAGGGAAAACCCAACGCTGAAGGTGAAAGTATCGGGGCATACCGACAATGTGGGTTCAGTTCGGTTTAATGAACGTCTTTCACTAAAGCGGGCAACTGCCGTCACGAATGAACTCATTTCGCGGGGAATTGATGCTTCCAGGATTGTCACAGAAGGCAAAGGGATGAGTGAGCCCTTAAATGGCAACACCACCGATGAAGAGCGGGCGAAGAACCGTCGCGTGGAGATCCTGATCTATCAATAAGGCATGGTAATTTTTATATGGTCGAAAAATGACGAACCATGAGCACACCTGATCGCAAATCACCGGAACCATTTGATCCGCACCACACACCAACTCCACCGCAAAGAATTGATCCACAGGAAAGGTCTGAAAGTATTCGTGAAGATGCTCCTGCCGCACAACAGCAGGAAGAACAAGTGGATATTCCCGGGGGTGACAAAAAGCCTGGGAAGAATAAAGAGACTAAAGAGAAATTGCTTGGCGAGTCGCCTACAGAAATTACCGACGAAACCACCATTTGAATATAACGGAAGGGCTACACGCACGCTGATTCTTTCCCAATAGATGACTTTTTGAGATTATTCATCTATTTTTCCAAAAAAACCAGCTTGCACGGTGTTCCGGCGATCGCTTGATTTTATTAAGGAGAAACTTTCAGCTCGACAATTTATTATCGTGTCTGGAATCATTGTCGGGATTGCATCCGGACTTGCCGCGGTCGCGCTCAAGTATTTTGTGCACAGCCTGCAGGAAGTCGTGCGGCATTCTACTGAAGGATCCTCTTTCCCCTGGGCGTTCGCGCTCATTCCCATCATAGGAATAACACTCGCGTGGCTCTATACAAAAATCATTCATCGCAGTACGTTGCGAAAAGGCAGCGCAGAAGTCGTCTATTCACTATTGCGAAACTCTGGTAATCTCCCTGTACGCGAGGTACCCGGACAACTTGTGACCAGTGGCCTCACCGTTGGCTTTGGTGGCAGCGTTGGTCTGGAATCTCCCATGGTGAGCAGTGGCTCTGCAATCGGCTCGAATTATGCACAAGCCTTGAACCTTAGCTATCGAGAAAAAACAGTCCTCATCGGATGCGGTGCAGCAGCCGGAATTGCCGCGGCATTCAACGCACCCATCGCAGGTGTGCTCTTCGCGATCGAAGTGATCCTCATGGACGTCAGTGCCGGCGCCTTTATTCCATTGATTATTGCCGCAGCAAGTGGCGCGCTTATTGCAAAAATTATCCTGAAGGAAGGGATTCTGCTGAACTTCTTTCTGCAATCACCTTTCAATTATGAGAACGTTCCCTTTTACCTCCTGCTCGGGATTCTTATTGGATTAGCATGCCTGGCCTATACAAGGTTATTTAGCTATATCGAAAAAAGAATTTTATCCATACAAAGTCAGGTTCTCCGAATTGTGGTCGGCGGACTCTTTTTATCCCTGCTGATTGCCATGTTTCCTTCGCTCTACGGTGAAGGCTATGACAGCATTAAACTTCTTGCCAACCTGCAGCCCTTTGAACTTTTCAAGCAAAGCGCGATCAGTCCTTTTATTCAGGATGAACTCGTTCTCCTATGCCTGATTGGGGGACTTGTTCTCATTAAAGCAGTTGCTGCCGCACTGACGATTGGTTCGGGAGGAAACGGAGGCAACTTTGGACCAAGTCTGTTTGCGGGTTCTTACCTTGGATTTGCCTTCTCCCGCGCGGTAAACATTCTTGGTATCGGAAATATTCCGGAAACAAATTTCACGATTGTGGCCATGGCTGGATTTCTCAGCGGAATTTTTTATGCACCGCTCACGGCGATATTTCTTATAGCCGAATTGACGGGAGGCTACGGACTGATGATACCACTGATGATTGTCGCCTCCCTGAGTCTGATGATAGTGCACCTGGGAAGTCCCATTTCGCCCGAAGCACGGCGACTCTCCGAAAAACTTAAATTCAACATCAGCTCGAAAGACGACTTACTCATCAGTCGACTGGATTTTACTTCACTGATTGAAAAGAATTTCCGTGCGCTTGATCCAAACGATTCATTGGGCAGCCTCGTCAGTGCGGTGAAGCACTCAAGCAGAAATACTTTCCCAGTGGTGAATGGAGAAGGAAAACTTGTGGGTGTCGTTCACCTGGATTCTATAAGGCAAATCATCTTTGACCAGGCGCGGTATGATGACATCCAGGTAAAAGATCTCATGACGGAGCCTGCAGCAGTGGTGGATGTCCGGGAAACGATGGACAAGGCACTCGGAAAATTTGAACAAACCAGACAATGGAATCTTCCCGTAGTGGAAGGTGAACAGTATCTTGGATTTCTGTCGAAGTCCAGCATTTTGAATGCTTATCGAAAAGAAGTCCTTCATACTTCATGAAGTCAGCACCACGGCCTCGAACCAGTACTCCAGAAACAACGAAATTTTTCTGATTGATTCGCGCTCTGTATCCGGCTTCAAAATAACGGAAGCCGCTCCTGCGGAATAGCACCGGTGAATCATTTCCTGAGTTGAATATCCTGCAAGGACAATCACCGGGATATGCTTCCAGTGCTGTGAAGTCTTCAATTTTTGAATGACATATTCCGCACCTTCCGGCGCGAGATTCTGATTGAGAAGTACCAATGCCGGCAAATCACCCATGCGCGCGCTCAAAGCGTCGTACAACTCCTCAGCCGTAAATACATATTGAACGGGGATGCGAATTTTCATCTCCGAAAAAACAGCGCTGGTCAGATACCGATCATCTTCATCATGTTCCAGCATGAGGATAAACCTGCTCATCAAGTGACTATTTATGTAACATTGTTTTTCTGATCAACAACACCACCTATCGTCATTCCACACTTTAACAGCGCCATGACCACGTCCTTGAATACAACAGGCTTCCGGATAAAACCATCAATCATCAGTCCCTGTGAGGCAGCATATTGTTTTCCGAAATCATCAGCTACAAAAACAAAGACCGGAATCAACCTCGTGCGTTCGACGGATCTGAGCTTCCTCAATACATCAAATCCGTCCACTTTAGGCATCCGGAGATCGAGCATGATAAGTGCCGGCAAAGGTTCCTCTTCGTCCATCAGCTGCTCAAGTGCAGTTTCCCCATCTTCAACGTGAATAACAGGGATCGGAAACTGATTCTTTGCCAACATCAGGAGGAGCATTTCTGCATCATATGGATCATCTTCAACTAACATCACATAGCTACGAGTATCCTTCAAGCACATATCAACAGTAGATAAAGAACAAATAAAGCATTGTCGCTGCAAATGTGAAGCGGCTGTAAGATTAAAAAATTTGCAACGGCATATTTTTTTGAAGAACGGAAGAAAGAAAACACCATGGATCCAAGCAGAAAGAAACCCGCTGATGAACAAACACCAATCATTGATGGCGACGCAAGACCTGATATGAACGTTGAAGGTGAACTGGAAGAAGGACAGGACAGCGTTTTAAATGAAAACCAAAGACACATCACCTCAGAAAGAATGCGTGATGAAAATACACTAGAAGACTACAAAGACGAAAAATCAGAGCCAGGAACCTGACGGCACATGGTTGGTATCGGCAAAGAAAATTTTATTCACATGAAAACGAAATTACCAATTGGATTGCTTCTGCTTGTGATGGCAGTGGCATCGCCGGCGAGTGCCTTTAATGGAAATCCAACATCACCAATTGAAACACCCGAACAAAAAGCTGAGCGCCTTGTACATCGTCTTGAGGAAATTCGCGGGATGGATACGAAGTCAATGAGCAGAGCCGAGAAACGAGCACTGCGCAAAGAAGTAAAAACGATCAAAAAGGAAATGGCTCAGATCAGCGGCGGTGTCTATATCAGCATCGGAGCAATCCTCGTGGTTCTTTTATTGATCCTGCTGCTTGCCTGAAAAAACAAGAAGGTTCAGCGTGCACTGAACCTTCTTACATCACTTAATATTCTCCTTGAAACCGGGTTTTGATCGCTTCAGAGATGCCTGCTCATAAGCATACGCAATCGAGATGAGTTTTCCTTCTTCCCATGCCGACGCGATGAAATTTAAACCGACCGGAAGACCTTCAACCAGCCCCATCGGTACTGTAATGTGCGGGAAGCCAGCCATTGCTGCCGGTGAGTAATTGCCATAACCTGTAAAAAAATCTCCATTGACCAAATCTGTACACCACGATGGACCATTTGCAGGACCACATATGGCATCAATACGATTGTCGGCAAGAACCTTGTTGATGGTCTCGCGCGCGGATAAAACTTTCTTCAGCGCTTCCTGATACTCCTTGGAATTCAGATCGCCGAGCGCCTCCGACTCTTCGAGAATTTCCTGTTTGAAATAAGGCATTGCTTTCGATTCATTGGCCTTGTTGAAGGCAATGACATCAGCCAGTGATTTGATTGGGGTTTTATAGCGCGCAAAGAATGAATTCACGCCATGCTTGAATTCATATTTCAATAACGTGTACTCTGCACCTCCCACACTCATCGCTTTACGCAATTCAACTTCCACGATCTCGGCGCCCAACTTTTTCATCGTTTCAATCGCCTGCGCCAATAAAGCATCCACGCCTTCGTGCTCCTTTAAGAAAGCTTTTTCAATTCCTATGCGTTTGCCTTTCAGTGCATTCTTGTCCAGAAATCTGGTATAGTCTTCCACTTTGCGCTGAGGATTAGTCGTCGCCGGGTCTTCCACGTCCGTGCTGGTAATGGCCGTCAGTACAATGGCTGCATCGGCAACAGTTCTGGTCATTGGGCCCGCAGTGTCCTGCGTGTGGGAAATTGGAATGATGCCCGTTCTGCTCACCAGCCCTACCGTTGGTTTGATTCCAACAACACCGTTAATTGACGACGGGCAAGCAATTGACCCGTTTGTCTCCGTACCGATGGCCACAACGCAGAGGTTAGCTGCCACAGCCGAACCCGATCCTGAACTTGATCCACAAGGGTTTCTGGTAATCACATATGGATTCCTGGTCTGACCTCCCCTGCTGCTCCATCCACTCGATGAGCGCGTCGAACGGAAATTAGCCCATTCACTTAAATTAGTTTTAGCAATAAGCACCGCCCCGGCTTCGCGCAGCAATTTCACCAAAGGGGCATCTTCTGCAGCCCGAAATCCTTCAAGAGCCAGCGCTCCGGCAGTTGTCATCATCTTATCACCTGTATTGATGTTGTCTTTCACCATGACAGGCACTCCGTGCAACGGTCCCCTTATGCGTCCCTCGCTCCGTTCCTTATCAAGCGCCTCTGCAATCTGAAGCGCATCGGGGTTGATTTCAATGACACTATTGATGAACGGACCGGCCTTGTCAATCCGGGCAATCCGATCAAGATACATTTGTACAACTTGCTGAGCAGTGTACTTGCCGGATTGATACATCTCCTGCAGTTGCTGAACAGTAACTTCATCGAGTTCAAAAGAATAATCCGCGGAATTGGTGTCCGCCGTTCCTGCCGGCCGCGAGCAAGCCAAATCAATCAGCGGAAGCGTCAATGCCAGCAGGCTTGACTGCCTGATAAAGTCTCTTCGTGTCGTCATATAAGTGAGGAAGTGATTCCACAAATGATGAGAAAAAAATCAGAAAATGAAAAGGTTTTTTGAGGTATGGAAATTTTATGCCTGAACCTCTAATACCAAAGATCGGGACTGTAGATAAAAATCAACACCACCCTTCATACCAAACCTATTTCTGCCCCATGAAGAAAAAACAGACACAAACGTCTCGTCCAAAATATGACGGGATGAACGGCAATGGTACTAAGCATAAAATTCACGCGCCCGCCAGAAAAACCAGGGCGCAGTCCAAAATAGAAATTGCCCCTGAAGTTCTTGGCAATTCTGCAGCTATCGTGGATCATACCGAACTGCTTCGTGTACTCACAGAAGTACGTCAGGGAAACTTCTCCGCCCGAATGCCTTTCGACCAAATCGGACTCGCAGGAAAAATATGCGACACCCTGAATGAAATCATCTCCATGAATGAAAAGATGATGCATGAATTCACGCGGGCCGGACAAATCATCGGAAAACAAGGAAAACTTAATCAACGAATTGAAGTACCCAACGCCCGCGGTATGTGGAGCACGGGGGTTGATTCTTTGAATGTATTGATCTCTGACCTCGTGCATCCAACCATTGAAATTGCGCACGTTATCAGTTCCGTGGCCAATGGAAACCTGAGTCAGCAAATGCCGCTCGAGATCGGAGGACATGCCCTGCAAGGTGAATTTGCGCAGATTGGAAAAGAAGTAAATGACATGGTGAAGCAGCTTAATCTGTTTTCCATGGAAGTTACCAGTGTGGCGCGCGAAGTGGGATCGGAAGGAAAGCTCGGCGGCCAGGCGAAAGTAAAAGGTGTAGCCGGCGTGTGGAAAGATCTCACCGACTCTGTAAACCAGATGGGTAGTAACCTGACCGCGCAGGTGCGGAATATTGCCGAGGTGACTACGGCCGTTGCGAAAGGAGATCTCTCGAAAAAAATTACGGTAGATGTAAAAGGAGAAATTCTTGAGTTGAAGAATACCATCAACACGATGGTGGATCAGCTGAACTCGTTTTCATCGGAAGTGACGCGTGTGGCACTTGAAGTAGGTACCGAAGGAAAACTCGGAGGTCAGGCGCAGGTAAAGGGCGTTGGTGGTGTATGGAAAGATTTGACCGACTCTGTAAATCAGATGGCCTCCAACCTGACTGGTCAGGTACGAAATATTGCCGAGGTAACAACTGCGGTCGCGAAAGGTGATTTGTCAAGGAAGATTACCGTGGATGTGAAAGGTGAAATCCTTGAACTTAAAAACACCATTAATACTATGGTGGATCAGCTGAATTCATTTTCAGCGGAAGTAACCCGCGTGGCGCGTGAAGTGGGATCGGAAGGTAAACTTGGTGGTCAGGCAACGGTGAAAGGCGTTGGTGGTGTATGGAAAGACCTGACAGATTCTGTGAATCAGATGGCATCCAATCTGACCGGCCAGGTGCGAAACATTGCACAGGTAACTACTGCCGTGGCGAAAGGTGACTTGTCGAGAAAAATCACGGTTGACGTTAAAGGAGAAATTCTTGAATTGAAAGATACCATCAACACGATGGTGGATAAGTTGAATTCATTCGCATCAGAAGTAACCCGTGTAGCCCGGGAAGTTGGTTCGGAAGGTAAGCTGGGTGGTCAGGCGACAGTGAAAGGTGTAGGTGGTGTTTGGAAAGATTTGACAGACTCCGTAAACCAGATGGCGTCTAACCTCACCGGACAGGTTCGAAACATTGCTCAGGTAACAACTGCCGTTGCAAAAGGCGACTTATCACGGAAGATTACCGTGGACGTAAAAGGTGAAATTCTTGAATTAAAAGATACCATCAATACCATGGTGGATCAGTTGAATTCATTTGCATCAGAAGTAACGCGCGTGGCGCGCGAAGTAGGTTCGGAAGGTAAACTCGGAGGTCAGGCCGATGTGCCAGGTGTAGGTGGTACATGGAAAGACTTAACGGACTCTGTAAATAAAATGGCCGGAAACCTGACGTCACAGGTACGAAACATTGCTGAAGTAACAACCGCCGTTGCGAACGGAGACTTGTCGCGGAAAATTACGGTGGATGTACAAGGTGAAATTCTTGAATTAAAGATCACCATCAATACCATGGTGGATCAATTAAATTCATTTGCATCTGAAGTAACACGTGTGGCGCGTGAAGTGGGTTCCGAAGGAAAACTTGGTGGACAGGCTACCGTACCCGGCGTTGCAGGTACGTGGAAAGACTTGACCGACTCAGTAAACCAGATGGCATCCAACCTGACGGGTCAGGTTCGAAATATTGCTGAAGTAACTACTGCTGTAGCAAAAGGTGACTTGTCGCGAAAAATTACGGTGGATGTAAAAGGAGAAATTCTTGAACTTAAGAACACCATCAACACGATGGTGGATCAATTGAATTCATTTGGATCGGAAGTAACACGCGTGGCGCGTGAAGTTGGCTCCGAAGGAAAACTTGGTGGTCAGGCGGACGTGCCCGGTGTTGGTGGCACGTGGAAAGATTTGACAGACTCGGTGAATAAGATGGCTTCGAACCTCACCTCACAGGTACGTAACATTGCCGAAGTAACAACGGCTGTTGCCAATGGTGACTTGTCCAGAAAAATTACCGTGGATGTGCAAGGAGAAATTCTTGAACTGAAGAACACGATCAACACCATGGTGGACCAGCTTCGTGGTTTTGCTTCGGAAGTAACTCGTGTGGCGCGTGAAGTAGGTACAGAAGGAAAGCTCGGTGGACAGGCGAATGTACCAGGAGTCGCGGGAACGTGGAAAGATTTGACCGACTCAGTTAATCAGATGGCAGGTAACCTGACCGCGCAGGTAAGAAATATTGCCGATGTGGCGATCGCTGTGGCGAATGGTGATTTGTCGAAAAAAATCACCGTAGACGTACGTGGTGAAATTCTCCAGCTGAAAGAGACCATCAACACGATGGTGGATCAGCTGAGAGGATTTGCCTCTGAAGTAACACGTGTGGCGCGTGAAGTGGGAACTGATGGTCGATTGGGTGGACAAGCATTTGTACCGGGTGTTGCCGGTACTTGGAAGGACTTGACAGACTCGGTGAACCAAATGACCGGCAACCTGACTGCACAGGTCCGTAATATTGCTCAGGTAACGAAGGCGGTTGCGTCGGGCGACTTATCAAGAAAAATTACGGTAGATGTAAAAGGTGAAATTCTTGAATTGAAAGACACCATCAACACCATGGTGGATCAGTTGAATTCATTTGCATTCGAGGTGACGCGTGTGGCGCGTGAAGTAGGAACCGAAGGTAAACTCGGTGGTCAGGCGGAAGTTCGTGGTGTTGCAGGAACGTGGAAAGATCTGACGGACTCCGTAAACATGATGGCGTCCAACCTGACTTCACAGGTACGTGGAATTGCAAAAGTGGTAACGGCCGTTGCGTCAGGTAACCTGAGACAAAAACTGGTTATCAATGCAAAAGGTGAAGTGGCACAGTTAACGGAAACAATCAATGAGATGATTGATACGCTGGCCTTGTTTGCCGATCAGGTAACCACCGTTGCACGGGAAGTGGGTGTCGAGGGCCGGCTCGGTGGACAGGCCTCTGTTCCGGGTGCGTCAGGTATTTGGAAAAACCTGACAGAAAACGTAAACCAGCTTGCACAAAACCTGACGACTCAGGTACGCTCCATTTCTGAAATTGCCTCAGCGGTAACGAAAGGTGACTTGACGCGGATGATTCGTGTGGAAGCGAAAGGTGAAATGGAAGCGTTGAAAGATACCATTAACCAGATGATCGCTAACCTTCGCGCGACAACCTTGAGAAACCAGGAACAAGACTGGTTAAAATCCAACCTTGCCAAATTCACCCAGATGTTGCAAGGACAGAAGGATTTGAACACGGTAACGAAAAGAATTCTATCCGAACTCGCTGAAGTTGTCAATGCCCACTATGGTGCATTCTACATCCTGAAACAAGACGACGAAACCTTCATCACCAAGTTGAAATTATATTCAGCTTATGCGTATCGCGAAGAAAAAGGCATTCCAAGAGAATTTGCCATCGGAGAAGGACTGGTTGGTCAATGTGCATTTGAGAAAGAAAGAATATTACTGAAGAACGTTCCAAACAATTACATCAAAGTAAGTTCAGGACTGGGAAAGGCCAAACCTTCCAACGTCATTATTCTCCCGGTGCTGTTTGAAAATAATGTGAAGGCAGTTATCGAACTCGCTTCACTGGACGCATTCAGCGACACGCACCAGGACTTCCTGTCGCAGCTGACCGAAAGTATTGGTATTGTATTGAACACCATCGAGACAAATACAAGAACAGAAGAACTGTTGGCTCAGTCTCAATCGCTTGCTGGCGAACTTAAGGTACAGCAGGAAGAATTACGAAGAACAAACGATGAACTTCAGGATAAAGCCCTTTTGCTTGTAAAACAGAAAGAACAAGTAGAAGCCAAGAATAAGGAAGTTGAAGAAGCACGTCGCTCACTGGAAGAAAAAGCCGAACAGCTGACATTGACGTCGAAGTACAAGTCTGAGTTCCTCGCGAATATGTCGCACGAACTCCGGACACCGTTGAACAGCTTGCTCATTCTTGCACAGCAACTCTATGAAAACAACGAAGGCAATCTGAGTGAAAAACAGGTGCGTTATGCAAAGACCATTCACTCCTGTGGCGATGACCTCATCAACCTGATTAATGATATTCTGGACTTGTCCAAGATCGAATCGGGTTTCATCTCCACGAATATTGCCCCCGTTCACTTGCCAGAAATTTCTGCCTTTGTCGAGACAACCTTCAGACCAATATCAGAAGCCCGTAGCCTTCGCTTCCATATTGAAATGGAGACAGACCTGCCGACAACCATGGAGACAGACAATCAACGACTCAATCAAATTCTGAAGAACCTGCTCTCCAACGCGTTTAAATTCACTGAAAAAGGGGAAGTTAGATTAAGGATATTTGAAGCCAAAAAAACGTGGAAGAACGGCAACCCGAAACTTGACGAAGCGAAAAAAGTAATTGGATTCTCGATCACCGATACGGGGATCGGAATTCCATTCGACAAGCAATTGATCATATTCGAAGCATTCCAGCAGGCAGAAGGATCTACCTCAAGAAAGTATGGCGGAACGGGTCTGGGTCTCTCCATCAGCCGTGGTCTGGCAGAACTATTAGGCGGAACCATTGAACTTGAAAGTGCGCCGGGATCAGGAAGTACATTTACCTTATATCTTCCAATTGAAAGCGAACCGGTTTCCACCCGGAGTGAAAAAACTACCGAGGCCATCAAAGCCATCCAACAACTTGGACTAGCCAATGAGAACGAAGACCTCAGCGACTTACTCGGTTCATTGAAGATAACTACCGATGGTATCGAATCAGGAGGTGGAATCGAAATGGTCAGTGAATTGATCAACGATACGGGTGATGACAGAAACAACATTACATCCTCCGACCAAGTCGTCTTAATTGTTGAAGATGATCTAAGGTTTGGGAAAATACTGGTCGAGCGTGCGCACATGGCCAATCTCAAAGCGGTGGTTGCAACGAATTACCTTGAAGTATTTGACTTTATCAACCGATTTCATCCGATCGCCATAACGCTGGACGTTAAGCTTCCTGATACCAGCGGATGGAAAGTCATTGACTTATTAAGGAACGACTTAAACTACCGTCACATTCCCATTCACGTCATCTCCGGAGAAGAGAACCGTGCATTGGCATTAAAGCGTGGAGCGCGCAGCTTTTTGCTCAAACCATTGGAGAATGAATTCCTGACAGATTTATTTGACGACATCGTATCCTTCAGCAAAAAAACAACAAGGAATGTACTTCTCGTTGAAGATAATGAGCTCGACTCGTCAACAATTGCGAGGTTGTTAACCATCGATCAGATTCAGGTACACATCGCGTCTACAGGTGAACGGGCGCTGGAACTAATCAAAGAGGTCAGCCCGGATTGCATCATCCTTGACTATACGCTGCCCGACATGAGCGGCCCGGACCTGATCTACCATGTAGACAAAGTCAAAGGTACACATACACCGATGATTGTATATTCTGCTAAAGACTTCACCCGAAATGAACTCAATCAAATCAACAAAACAAGTAATTCGGTTTTAACGAAGGGCGTGGACTCGCTGGATAATTTGTTCGAAGAGACCGTCACCCATCTTCACATTGCCCACAAGGAACTACCGCCAGATAAAAGAAAGGTCATTGAAAACCTGCGTAGCAAAGAAGACATCCTGACCAACAAAAATGTACTTGTCGTCGATGACGACGTGAGAAATTTGTTTGCTCTTACGACGGTTTTTGAGCGCTACAATATCAACGTGATTACCGCAGAAAGTGGAAAAGAGGCCATTCAAATTTTAGCAGACACGCCGGGAATTGAAATGGTACTCATGGACATCATGATGCCGGAGATGGACGGATATGAAACGACTCAGAAAATCCGTCGGGAACACAAGAACAGCACGCTTCCAATCATCGCCGTTACCGCCAAGGCGATGAAGGGTGACCGTCAGAAATGTATTGAAGCAGGCGCTTCTGACTATATCACCAAGCCGGTGAAAATTGATCAGCTATTGTCATTAATGAGGCTCTGGTTTTGTAAATGATGGGTATGGAGAAGCCTAAAATACTATTAGTCGACGACCGTGAGGACAACCTCATGGCGATCGAAACCATACTGGAGTCAGATGGCTATGCCATTATCAAAGCCTCCTCCGGACGGCAGGCGTTGAAGATACTGCTGGCTGAATTCGACTTTGCCATCATTCTCATGGACGTGCAGATGCCTAACCTGAATGGATTCCAGACAGCTGCTCTTGTTTATGAGCGTGAAAAACTGCGCAACATCCCCATCATCTTCATTACCGCTAATAACTTTGGAGATGACAACCTGTATAAAGGATATCAGGCGGGCGCTGTGGACTATATCTACAAGCCGATTAATCCTGCAGTACTTCGGGCCAAGGTTGCTGTATTAATAGAATTGTACAAAAAGAACCGACAGCTACTTGCGCAGGAGCAACGGCTCATCGCCGCAAATAAGAGTCTTGAACAGGAAATCCGGGAACGAAAAGCCTCGGAAGAAAAGGTGAATCAATTGAATAAACAACTCCTCGAGAACATCGCCAGCCTCGAATCGGCCAACAAAGATCTTGATCGTTTTGCGTTTATGGCCTCGCACGATCTTCAGGAACCACTTCGAAAGATCCGCATGTTCAGCGATCGCATGATGCATAAGAATCACCACGCGCTTGACGAGGATGGAAAAACCAACATCATTAGAATTCAAAAAGCGGCAGAGCGAATGCAGGCGCTTATTACCGACATTCTCACGTTCTCAAAGATAACGGCAGATAAAGCGACATTTATCCAAGTCGATATGAATGACCTTGTTCAGGAAGTACTTACCGATCTGGATGACGAGATAAAGAAAAAAAGTGCAGAGATTCATGTGGAGAAACTTCCCTTACTTTGGCTAAATCCGGGACTCATCAAACCACTGTTTCAAAACCTCATTGGAAATTCACTGAAATACTCCCGAAAAAACGTTACTCCGAAAATTATCATCAAAAGTGAAATTACCCATCAAATCAACAACCTGTCGAAGGGACTGGCCAACAAGAATGAAAATTATTGTAAACTGACCATTGAGGACAACGGCATTGGATTCGATCAGAAATATGCTGAAGACATTTTTGGAATGTTTAAGCGGCTTCATTCCAATAACGAGTTTGAAGGAACGGGGATTGGACTCGCGTTGTGTAAGAAGATCGTTGAACAGCACCGGGGATTTATCGCAGCCAACAGCGTTCCCAATGAAGGTTCGGTGTTTACAATAGCTCTGCCAATGCAGCCAAAGTCAGAAAAAGAAACAGCGGTGTTCAGGCAGGTCGGGGAATCCAGGGGCGCAGCAGAAGTTCACGTAAAGAACGACACAGTTCATCAAATCTTGAAGGCTTAAGTAAATGATGTACGGCACCGATCATGGTAATGTCATCAATATCCCGGGGCGCAAATGAGGTAGAATACATAATTACGGGGATTTCCCTGAACTGAATCGATGTTCGGATTTCGCGGAGCACTTGTTTTCCGTTCTGCTTCGGCATGTTCATGTCAAGAAAAATCAACTGGACAGGAGCACCTGACTTAAGCAACTCCATTGCCTCCTCGCCGCTGTTCGCACAACGACATTGTACCTGTGGGTCTACTTCGCGAAGTGCCTCGAGAAATATTTCCTGGTCTTCCACATCGTCATCAATGATAAGCAGATCAGTATAAAGAAAAGGTAAACTCATGCAGCAGTAAATATAATTCACAGAAAGTAAAACACCCGGTTATTTAAAAAATTGCTGCGCCTTAATCGGCATTTTTTTTATTAGATCATGATAAAAAACTGTGGTCAGGAAAATCATCATCGTCAGCGTTGTATTCGCAGTCCTGGCAATTATTGGCGTCCCGCTAGCAAGGCTCTTGGTATTCCGAGCCATCGAAAAACAGATCGCGGTCGGAGTTGAGGCGATGAAAAAAAGGGGTACACACATCAACTACTACCACCTGAACCTGGATTGGAAAAGAAACATCATCCAAATAGACTCACTCCATGTTCTGGACAAAATACCCAATGGATGCAAGGAAAATTCAATAATCGCTGAGGCAGTAACGGTCAAGGGAATTGATTTGTGGGACCTGGTTGTCAGAAAGCGCATTACCGTGGATAATTTGTTGATAGACACCCTCAAGGTGTTATACAACCATCAACGCCGCGTTGCAGACACAATTCCTTCGCAAAGAAAGGAAGACCTGTACATCTCCATTTCAAACACGCTAATCAATAACATCGAACTGGTAGTTCAAGACTCTTCCTGTGAGACAACGCATCAGTTGAAGACCTCCGTCAGCATGACGAGACCCAATCTGGCTATCTTACCCGGAAGTCCGCTCCTCTTCCAGCTTGAACGAATCGCGCTGAAGCGTTCCACCTACATCAATCAGGATTATGAATTTAACATCAGGTCGGCGTATTGGAGTGATATTGATAGAAAATTACACATCGATACTACGACAGTAATCCCTAAACTAAGTCGTGCAGCATTTAGTAGAAGATTAAAGTATCAGAAGGATCACTATGAGGCGGTCATCCCGTACATTAACCTATATGGCTTCAAACCCTACCTTCAGGACACGTTGGCCATATTGGCAGAACGTGCCACCGTGCAGTTTTATGTAAAGATATTCAGAGACAAAAACGTTCGTCCGGATCCCAACCGGAAAGAACTACCACTGCAGGCGCTTCGAAAACTTACTGTCGGGATCAACATACCACAGTTGATCGTCAATAAAAGCTACCTCAGCTATGACGAATTACCTCCGGGGGCAAAGGAACCCGGAACCATCTTTTTTGATAACATATACGCTACAATGAAAGACTTGAATAACAATCCAGAACTGAAGGAGGGAAAAGTGACATTCACAGCAGAATCTGCCATGATGGGCAAAGGACATCTCCGTCTTCAAGGTTCTCTTCCCTACCACGGCAGCACCGGGAGCGTTTCCGGCTACATTGAAAATATGCCCTTGGAAGTAATGAATCCCATGCTATCGGCTGCCGCAGGCTTACGGGTCGAATCTGGTCATCTGAACCGACTCTCGTTCCAGATGAACTTCGATGAGGAGAACATCCGGGGTAAAACGATATTGAACTATCGTGATCTTTATCTCTCCGTATTCAAGGACACAACACAGTCAAAATCCGATAAGCGAGAAGCAGATGGATTTATGAACTTTGTCATCAATACGTTCATTGTCCGCCGTAATATGGATGCCCGCGTGGAAAAGGAAGAAAGAACAGGGGACGTCAATTTTAAACGAGACAAGACAAAATCGATTTTCAATTACTGGTGGAAAGGCGTATTGACCGGAATTAAATCTGCCTACCGTCTGGACGAGCTGGAAGCCAGACGCAAACGCAAGGTCAAAAACAAATAAGTGAAAAGAGGCATAAGTTTTATCCTATGGTTTGCTCACGCTGAAACCGTATGCGCCGACCATCAAAAAAATTCTGGATAACGTTAGTCATCATCATCGTGGTCGTTGCCGGTATCCGTATGGCCATGCCCTATTTTGTGACGCGGTATGTCAACAAAACACTTTCAGAACTGAAAGGATATGAAGGCAGCGTCGAAGACATTGATATTCATCTATTGCGTGGTGCCTATCAAATTCACGAACTCAGGATTTTCAAAAAAGAAGGAAACAAGAAAATTCCCTTCGTGCACCTTCCCAGTACCGACCTGGCCATAGAGTGGCCCGCCCTTCTGGATGGAAAGATTACCGGAGAGATAAAATTCATCGACCCAAAACTAAACTTCATCTTCAATAGTAAAAGTAAACAAGCGGAACAATCCGGTCAGGAAACCGACTGGACAGTACCGATTAAGAAGCTTATGCCGCTTCAGGTTAACCGGCTGCGCATCACCAACGGTAAGATTAACTTCTATGACTTCAGCACCGAGCCGCAGGTTGATTTGTTTCTTAGTGACCTTCAACTGGATGCACAGAACCTGAACAATACAAAAGAAAATCCCGAAGATCTGCCTTCAAGAATATATATGACGGCCAATTCCATTGGAGACGGTCAGTTAAACCTGGTCATGAAGGCGAACTTATTGAAACAAATTCCGGATCTCGATGCCAACTTAAAATTTGAAAAAGTAAGACTATCTGCGCTCAATGACTTCTTTTCAGCCTATGCACGGGTTGACGTCGAGCAAGGTCAATTTAATGTGTACTCAGAAGTCGCTGTGCTCAACGGGCAACTGTCCGGATACATTAAGCCACTTCTAACCGATTTGAAAGTGGCCGAATGGAAAAAAGACAAGAAGAAACCCGTAGAGATGCTGTGGGAATCGCTGGTGGGGACCGTGGCTGAGCTACTGGAAAATCAAAAAGAGGATCAATTGGCAACTCGAGTTGCGCTGACCGGAACCGTCGATAATGTGCAATCACCCTTCTGGCCAACGTTGTGGAGTATATTCTCGAATGCGTTCGTGACTGCTTTTGAAAACAATACGGAAGGAACGGTCAATCTCGCCTCGCTGAAAAGTGAAACGGCCGCAGGTTCTTCTGGCGCCAAAACTGAAAAATCAAAAAAGGAAAAGAGACAGGAGCGTCGTGAACGAAGAAAAGAGAGAAGAGCAGAAAGAAAACAGGAAAAAGAAAAGCGCGAAAAGAAAGAAGCAAAGGAAAATCAAAGGTAATCCTTGAGCAAATGAAGGCGAAGCGGTTTCTCGATATACCCGATGTTTGGTGAATAGGTATTGCTCTGCGGATGTGTGTGGTAAGCACTCATCAGGTTGATGCGACTGTTTGGAAGTGCCGTCTTTATCTGCTCAAGTTTATCCCACCCCAAACCGTCCGGAAGGTTGTTATCGACGAATACAATATCCGGATGAACGGAGCCGACCAATTCCATTCCTGTTGTCAGGGTATGTGCCAAAAAAACTTCATAATTCAGATCGACCAGAAACGTCTTCATCAGGTGACAAAGATCTTCTTCATCATCAATAATTACGATTTTCTTGGACACTGGAATATTACCCATGGGTGATCAGATGCAGAGTATATCAAAATTCCATACCCTGTTCTGCAAAGATAGAGCGGCAGGAAAGAAAAAGGAAACAGGTACAGTTTTTTAACATTTATCAGATATCATTTTAATCAAAACGAATTATGAACTCAACAAGCAGAATGGTTTTAGCCATCATTGGAGCAGCAGCAGCGGGTGCCGTAATAGGTATGCTCGTGGCTCCGGAGAAAGGATCCGATCTCCGCAGGAGAATTTCCGAAACAGCCGGTGACTGGTCATCGCAACTCAATCAATTACTCGCATCAGGAAAAGAGCAGCTTCAAAATCTTGCCGATTCAGCAAAATCGACTGCTGAGAATATGACGGATGAGGATAGTATGAACCGCGTGCGGGAACGCATGTAAGCTGACGGAGGCTGAAGAGGGTAACTCAACAGCCTCCGTTTATTTTCGGGCAACTACGCCTGAACGAAGGCTACAGCAAATGTAGTCCCTTCACCGAGTCTTGATTTAACCTCTACGGTCGCTTGATGCGCCTGAAGTATATTCAGCGCCGAAGCAAGCCCAAGACCTATGCCATTGCGTTTGGATGTAAAGTAGGGCTCAAATAATCTTCCCAGATTCTCAGAGGGGATGCCGCACCCGTTATCGGTAATTTCCAGAACGTAGGCCTCTTCCGATGTATTTAATTGTACCTGCAGAGAACCCTTTCCATTTTCCATAGCTTCCACGGCATTGATGACGATGTTTAACAAAGCAATCTTCAATTTATCAGGATCAGCAAGAATAATGTAGGGGACCTCGGGGGCATTCACGCTCACCTGAATTTGTTTCAATGTAATCCGGTCAAATGCTGCAGAGATTGTACTCTCCACTATTTGTTGCAGCGACACCCGGCGGAATGCAACTTCTGAAGGTCTTGATGAGGTCAGCAATTCCGTGATCAAATCATTTATCCGTCTCCCGTTTCTATCAATGATATTCAGATATATCTTATCCTCGTCGTTCGCAGAATATGCAAGTTGCTCAAGAGACATATGAATATTACTGAGTGGATTACGAACCTCATGTGCTAACGTGCGCACCAAACGGCCTGTGGCGGCAAGCTTTTCAGCAAGCAGCGTTGACCTTTCTGTTCTCCGCTGCGTGGTGACGTCATGCAACATCCCTTGCAGATAGGATTGTCCATCGCTATTCGTCTCCCGGTCGAGATAAAGAATGCAATTACGCTTTTTGCCACTCTGATGAATGATGTCAACATTGAAATCAACAACCTCCTGCCCTTCTGCGATAAGCTTTCTGATAGACTCAATATGTCCGTCATTATCAATGAAAGAAAACAAACTCTGTGCAATGACGTCTTGCTTTTCGGCCCCGACGAGGCGGCACATGGCCGAATTGATATCCGTAAAGTGCAGCTGTTCATCGGTAGTAAACACTGCCTCCTTCGACTTTTCAAAAATATTTCTGTATCGGCGCTCATTCGCTTTCAGCGCCTTCATCGTATTGGAGCGCTCGATAGAATACCGTATGCAGCGCTCCAGTTTTTCACTCGTCAGGTCTGACTTCACCAGATAGTCCATCGCTCCCAACTGCATCGCCTGATTATCAATCACCGTATTTCCTTTACCAGTCAGTAGGATAATCGGCTCTTCACATCCATCTCCACAAACCTCCCGAAGCAAATCAATTCCTGTCTTGGCCCCGAGCCGGTAATCAATGAAATATAAATCATATTTTTTTCCCCGGATCAATTCAACCGCCTCATGATACTGGTAACACCATCCAAGCTCAAATTTATAATCCGGGATTCCATTAATAAAAGAACTGGTCAGGATGAAGTCATCTTCATCATCGTCGATGATTAAAATCCGAATGGGCTTCTTCGTGTGGGGCATATGCTAACTTTGAGCAACCGGCAATATCATCGTAAATTCAGCTCCCTCACCAGGGCTGCCTTTCGCGAAAATAGCACCACGATGCTTTTCTATAATCTTCTTACAAATGGCCAAGCCAATTCCTGAACCGGGATATTCAGCCTTTCCATGCAGACGTTGAAAAATCTGAAATATCCTGTCGGCATACTCAGGCTCAAAACCGATTCCATTATCCTTGACAGAGATGGCATAAAAGGTTTGATGATAATTCAGGTGGAAGGCATCAAGTTCTTTCCTGCTTGCCTTGCGTGAAGTTATCCGAATAACAGGAGTCTGTTCTGGCTTTCGGAACTTGATGGCATTAACCAGCAAATTGAAGAACAACTGCTCCATCTCCGAAGGAACAGCGTCGATAGACGGCAACGAGTCTTCGATTACAATGTGTGTCTTGGTCTCTTCAACTTTCAAGTCGATCGTGCCGAGTACGCGTAATAGTATTTCTTCCAAAGAGATATGCTCGATGGTATTATTCCTTCGGTTAGCGCGCGAGAACTCAAGGAGGTTATCAATCAGCGTACGCATATTGTCCACCGAAGCGCGGATTCGATCCATATACTGAATTGCTTCGCCTTCCAGCTGACTTTGATACCGCGTTGACAGCCTCTCTGAAAACATCGCAATTTTTCGAAGCGGCTCCTGCAGATCATGCGAAGCAATATAGGCGAACTCCTCAAGCTCCTGGTTAGAACGGTTTAACTCACGCAAACTGCGCTCCTGCTCTCGTTCTGTATTTCGAAGACGCGTAACATCACGCGATATACCGAGCACTTTGACGGTTTTCCCCGATTGATCCCTGACTATTTTCCCCTTAGTGGAAATGATCTTCCATTCACCGCTGCGGGTCTTCAAATCGTATTCATATTCAAATTCAGAACCAATGCGAATGGCCTCCATGATACAATCGGTCAAACCTTTGCGATGTTCCTCACGAACGTGGCTCATGAAGAACGCATTGCTAATCGGCAGCGACTTATCGTTTTCATCGTAGCCCAACAGGCGATACATGCCAGGCGTCCACTTCACCGTATCTGTCGCAGCAATCCAGTTCCACGTGCCGAAATCCAGTAAGCTCTCAGTCTCGCGAAACAATTCGTTTGTAAGTTCAGATTCCTTTGCCTCCACCACCAGGTCGTGAACATCATCCACAACCACACGATAGCGGATATGAGGATTCCCATCATCAATGGCATGGAAATGAACCTGACCGTATCGGGTATCCGGCCCCACGTGGAGTTTGCAGATACGCGAGAAAACACGCACAGGCAATTCACCATACAATATGCGATGAATTTCATTTTCGGTTTCAGACTCGCAGAAGATATCGCTGGGCGAAAGAGCCATTAATGAAATTTCATCGTTGCTGCAACGAAGTAAATTGCAAAATGCCTTATTTCCGTAGGTAATCTTTTTCAGCGTTGCATTGAAGATGAAATACACCACCGGTGCTGTCTCCAGGTCCTCACGAAACCGGGAAGCGCGGACGTGTGTGTCACCTTCAACAAAAAACCTTAAAAGATTAACCTTCTCGTTCATCGTCTTACAGTTCCTGACTGTTCAAATCCTTGTACTGCTTAATTTTATTGTACAGCGTTTTTCTGTCGATCTTGAGCAACTTAGCTGCCTTACTTTTGTTAAAATCTACCTTCTTCAGTGTTTCAAGAATCCATTCGTATTCGGCATCGATGCTAACACTCTTCAACCCCGCGTCGCGCGGTGGCGTTGCGACGGTAACCGGAGGCGCAACGGTGTCCCTCGTCGACTGCTGCTGTTCGGGGGCATTTTCGAATTGAAGCTTGCGATAATTCACCAGCTCAAAAGGAATGCTTTTGATGTCAATAATATTCCCTTCGCTAAGCAACGTCGCGCGCTTAACAACATTCTTCAATTCCCGCAGGTTGCCGTGCCACACATACTTCGTGAATACTTCTTCTACCTCAGGTGAAAAACGTTTTACATTTTTACCCAATTCCCGATTGGTCTGCTGCAGAAAGTGATTTGCGAATACCATGATGTCGCCCAGTCGTTCACGCAATGGAGGAACGGCGATTTGAAATTCATTGAAACGATGATAAAGGTCTTCGCGGAACTGACCCGCACGGCACGCATCCCACAACTTGCGATTACTCGCTACAATGATGCGGACGTCCAGATCAATGTCTTTCGTGCCTCCCACCCGACGCATTTTTCTCTCCTGCGTCACGCGGAGCAACTGCACCTGCACATCATAAGGAAGGTTAGCAATCTCATCCAGAAATATGGTTCCGCCGTTGGCAACTTCAAAGCTGCCAATCTTTTGACCCACCGCTCCGGTGAAGCTACCCTTCTCATGACCAAATAATTCACTCCCCGCCAACTCGCGGGAAAGCGTACCACAGTCGATCGCTATAAATGGTTTATTATTCCGACGGCTTCTCTTATGAATTTCCTGGGCAATTACTTCTTTGCCGCTGCCAGACTCTCCATAGATAATGACACTATAGTTCGTAGGTCCGACCAAATCAATCTGGTTAAGAATATTTTTAAAATCCGGGCTGTCTCCAAAAATATAGTTACTTCCCTCCTGATATTTCTTGGCCTGGAGTAGCGCTCTCTCCTGCTCGCGAACTGACAAATCGGAATCAGACGTGGGGACAGTATCTCCCTCCTGCTTCTCTTCCGGATTTCTTCCTGCAAGTGCTTTGCGAATCGTTAACAATATTTCGTCGGGAAGAAGTGGTTTCGTGACATAATCCACCGCACCAAGTTTCATCACTTCGACGGCAGTTTTAATGTTGCTGTAACCAGTAATGATGATAACGGGAACAGAAGCATATTTCTCTTTTATTTTTTTGAGAATTGAACTTCCGCTCATGTCCTCCAGTCTGAAGTCGCAGAGAATCAACTCGGGTTCCACTGTATCCAGTATTTCCAGCGCAAGTTTACCGGTCGTTGCTTCAAGTACTTCGAAACCGTGCTTCGAAAGGAATCGCTTCAGTACGAAACACAGGTCTTTGTCATCATCAATAATCAATATTTTTTCCATGGGCCGTTTTAATGTTGTATTCAGTCAGGTTTAGATTATGCAAGAAAAGCTCTCATTTGTGCAGCAGGAATATGCAGCTGTTCCCGATACTTCGTTACGGTGCGTCGCGCAATTTCAAAACCACGGTTAGCCAGTACCTTCACCAATTGCTGATCGGAGTACGGCGTACGCTTATCCTCCTGAGAAATTACCTCCTGGATTGCCCGTTGAATTACCTTGTTACTAACGACTTCACCTTTGTGATTGGCTATTCCTTCAGTGAACAGCGACTTCAGCAGGACGTTTCCAAAGTGGGTCTGCACATATTTGTTGCAGGTAATTCGGGATACCGTTGAGATGTCGACCCCAACCATGTCCGCAACATTTTTCAGAATCATCGGCTTCAGTTTGCTGATGTCGCCCTCGACGAAATAGTCTGCCTGAATTTTTACAATTGCCTCCATCACCTTCAGCATCGTATTCTCTCTCTGGCGAATGGCATTAACAAACCATTCTGCAGCGTTCAGCTTACTCTTGAGGTATTGTTTAGAGCGATTGTCCGCGCCATTCTTCTCAGCGTCGTAAACCATACGCTTCCATGAAGAACTGATGCTGAGCTTCGACGAGCGTTCACGGGCGAGCATCACGGTCGTGTCCTCACCATCCTGAATTAAAATAAAATCAGGTAATATCGTTTCTGTCTGGGGAGAAACGGTGTTGGCGGTGACGGGCTTTAACTTTAAGGTGCCCATCAAATGAAAAATCTCCTTCAGCTCATCGTCCTCAATCTTCAGTTCAGTCACGAGCCGCTCAAAATTTCTATGCATGAGCTCGTGATAATAATTTTCCAGAATTCTAATCGCGAGGCGAACATCCGGACTTTGCTGCATCAAACGTAATTGAAGAAGCATACATTCACGGATATTCTCGGTAGCCACGCCCACCGGCTCAAGTTGTTGAATCAGGCGGATTACCTTTTGAACCGTATCAGCCTCCACCCACTTATTAAATTTCAATGAATAGTCATCGGCCAGGGCGTCGCAGGTAAATTGAAGGAAACCTTCATCGGTGAGACTGTCAATGATAAAACTACCGACTTCAACCTCCTGTTCTGTCAACTGCTGCAAGGTCAATTGGCTCTTAAGCTCCTGACGGAAATCCTCAAATTCGACCAATGGTTTTTCTATTGGCGTCTGTGCCTGAAAGTGCTGGGCGTTTTCAGTCTTGTAATCGGGAATATCATCGTAGCAATATTCTTCCCAATCCTTGTAATCATCTGCTCCTTCTCCATTCTGATTGTCGAACGCTCCGTCATCATCCGCCTTTTCTTCAATCAAAGGATTCTCCTCCAATTCATTCTGGATGCGCTGTTCGAGCTCAATGGTATTCAGGTGCAGGAGCTGCAACATTTGAAGATGCTGAGGATGTATCTTGAGTTGCTGCTTTTGGGTCAGATTCTGATATAGCATAAAAAGGGTCGGTTTAAGTGTGATGTCCTATCCATTTTGCAAGCATGGAACCAGTTTTCCATTGCTGCTTTAGAATATAACCCTTATCGCTGATTAACAGCTATTTACATTTGCATCTGTCACAGTTTCAAAAGTAACCGCAACACCCGCTGTGTATTAATTTCCACACATATTAATGATTAATTGGTCAATAATTGTAGAATTTTCTCTACAGTGATTCAAATGCGTGATGAGCGGGAACTGAGAAGGGCGGGTTTAGGGCTTCCATGCTGCGAGGGACAACGGAGTGTACTGGTTTTCCTAAAAAAAACGTTCCAATGAGCCATTCGCCGGGCTTTTGAATCGATTGGTCGTTTTCTTGTTTACAAAAAACGCATTGGAAGAACAGCGTATGAGCCTCTTCGACTACGGGCATACGATTGTAGATGGCTCCCATGAACCAAACAAGAGGAGAGTATGCTTCGGTGGACATTAACATTTTTAGTTATTGCGATCATTGCCGCGATTTTCGGATTTACCGGAATCGCCGCGGGCGCGGCTGAGATAGCCAAAATCATCTTTTATGTATTCCTGGTATTTTTTGTCATATCACTGATTGCAGGAGCTTTCAGACGGGTGGATTAGATGCCGGATGGTTTACACAGCGAAGGCTGCTCTTACGGGCAGCTTTTTTTGTTAATCAGGTTTTGTCACGGCTGTCCAGCTCCTTTGCCTCTCGTTTCAATATAAATACTGCAGTTTTGTCCGGCACAATTCCACTTCCGTATCTGATGGTGTACACCTTGGTGAACTCGGCTCCGAAGAATAGTATGATGGAGGTATAATAGACCCAGAGCAAAATGATGATGACGGAGGCAGCAGCCCCGTACGTGACATCGAGGTTTGTTCGGGCGAGATAAAATCCGATGGCGAATTTCCCAAGTACAAAAAGCACAGCCGTGAATATTGCTCCCGTAAATGCGTCCTTCCATCGAAGAATACCATCGGGCAATACTTTAAAGATGATTGCAAACAACGTTGCAATAATGACAAATAATATCAGGTAGTTGACAACCTGAAATATATACACCGTGGCTTCATCAAACAGTCTTTCAATTCTATCATGCAGCAGGTCAACGAGCGCGTGAAGCAACAAGGAAACCATCATGATGAAACCAAAAGAAATGATGAGCGAAAATGAAATTACGCGGTTGAAAAGCAATTTCAACAGCCCGCGTTTCGGTTTGGCCTTCAGTGACCAGATATAATTGATGCTATCTTGAATTTCAGTGAATACACCTGTGGCACCTACGATAAGGACTGCCAGTCCCACCACGGTACCACTGGCTGTATATTGAGAGGATCTGATATTCTGGATGATCTCCTGGATCTGAATGGCAGCAGCCTTCCCCACCAGGCCCACCAGTTGAAAATACAATTTTCCCTCAACGGCCTCCTGGCCCAGGAAGATTCCTGCAAGTGAAATTAAGATCACCAGCAGGGGCCCGATCGCAAATATGGTGTAATAGGACAGTGAAGCACTCAGCTTCATCCCATTGTCTGACATGAACTCCGCTCCGGCTTCTCGCAAGACGAGCCACCACTTACGCATCCTGCCCCGGAATCTTCTTCTGAATGTCTGTCACCTTCACAATGAATTCCGCTACCGGCTGCGAAGAGTAAGTTCCATATCCATCCGACAAGGTACCCTTGACGCCATCGTTCGTTGTGATGGCATAAAGCACCATCATGTCGCCGGGATCCGACACACCTTCAAAACGATAAAAGTTATCGATCGAAACCTCCTCGGGCTGATAGTGTTTCTCACCCTGAAAAGAACTTAATCCCTGTTCGTCTATTCTGAAATCTTCATGATAACCCCGACGCTTCAGTTCGCGGTCACATTGTGCGATATCCTTCAGCCACGGAACATCTGCGCCTTCCATCGGCTCCAACAGTTCTGGTCTGTCCATGATTACTATTAGTTTAATTTAATGACGTGTTTTCACTCAGCGGTTTCGAAACGATCCGGAGAAAAGTGAAATCACAAAGAGCACCAGGAAAAGGAAGAAAATAAATTTGGCGATGGACGCGGCTCCGGATGCTATTCCACCAAATCCAAAAATCGCTGCCACTATGGCGACGATTAAAAATATTACAGTCCAGCGTAACATGATTGTTTTCGTTTTCTGCACCGTTAAGAAACTCATGCCACAGCTCAATGCCCGTTTGCATTTGTAGAGCTGGTTGTGAATTTATTTCTACGTTTTGTGTACTTATTTCTACACTTATTGCTGCTTGATCGAATTTTCTCAGTCTCCCTGGTTCGGCATTCGTTTTTAATTTATAGTATCAGGCAATTGTAAATCGCTCATTTCAAGACAGGTAGGGCCACCGTTGGATTTTTTTTTCGGAAAAAAATGTCCGCGGCCGGTTTTAGGTATAGTAATTGTCTTGTAGGGCGTAGAAACGAAATCAACACCATACGGAAAGATTTCATTTCGTTTGGGTTTATACGATACTGGATTCTTCTACCAAAGAATTTAGCTAGTGGGGTTTAAAAGTCGTTACCGTTCTGGTAGCGGCTTTTTTTTTGTGCCCATCGGAAGCAGGTTTATCGTAAAAGAAAAAAGCTGTCCGGGTGAACAGCTTCTTTTATTTGTTAAATCCCTAATTCACCGTCCAGCTGGAACCTATTCTTCAGCCTCCTCCTGCTCTTCCTCACTGTCCTCCATTACCGCGGCCATATTGACATTGCTCTCGGCAAGTTGAGTAAGCAGTTCATCAGTTTCTTTCTCTTCCTCGAGCGTCTCTCCAAGAAGTTCAGCAACTTCTTCCATACCGAGAGTCCGCGCAAGTGTCGCAAGACTACCATAGGCTGCAATTTCGTAGTGCTCTACTTTTTGTGCACTGACAATCAATGCTGCATCACGCGTGAAAGTACCGGCTTCAGTCTCTTTGATGATCATTTCACCCTCTTTGACGAGCCCTTCCATTCCTTCGCATTTCTTGCCGCGCGCTTTCTCACCCAACATTTCAAAAACCGTCTCCAGACGCGTCACCTGCTCTTCTGTCATCGCGAGATGATCAGCAAATGCATTGGCCAACTCCTCAGAGTGTGCGGCTTTTTGAAACTTGGGAAGTGCCTTCACAATGTGTTTTTCAGCCCAGTAGATGTCGCGCAGTTCGTCGAGAAAAAAGTCATTCAACATCGAATGGTGTTCTTCCTTCGTATAGGACGGAGCCGATCTTCTGGAGCTGGTTTTTTTTGTTTTTTCCATAAACTATGTGGTTATGAGTCCTGAAGGAAATGTCAAAAAGCCTGTGCCTTCACACACGTGGTGATTATGGGAATTCTCCTACTCATTGCAACGGGATGACTATGCGCAAACGAGATAAAACGTTGGAATTTTTGCGCCCGGTCATTGTTGGGCGAAAGAAAGGGCAGAAACACGGGATCTTAAGAAAACCTCCGTACCTTTGAATCGAGGTCGGCATTTCTGTTTTGGTTCCATTTCCGGAATTCTGTCCCCATGTTTAATTAATCTTTTTATGAAAATCACGAAGAACACTGTAGCGGCAATTCACTACACATTGAAAGACAATGACGGAACCGTTATTGATTCCAGCGAAGGCCGCGAACCGCTGCATTACTTGCACGGCGCCGGAAATCTCATTCCTGGAATGGAAGAAGGTCTTGAAGGAAAATCAAAGGGCGATAAGTTTAGCCTGAAAGTTTCACCTGAAAAAGGATACGGCGAAAAAGATGAGAATCTCATTCAGGATGTGCCCCGCGCAGCATTCGGAAACCAGGATGTAAAACCGGGTATGCGATTCTCCACAAATGAACAAGGAAGTGGCATCGTGGTCGTTACCGAAGTAACTGCCGAATCAGTCACAGTTGATGGAAACCATCCCCTCGCTGGCGTTGAATTGAATTTTGCCGTTGAGGTCATGGATGTGAGAAACGCAACGTCTGAAGAAATTATGCACGGTCACGTGCATGGACCAGGAGGTCATCACCACTAAGAATTCTTTTAAACAGTGAAAGGTTGTCTGACAAGGCAACCTTTTTTTAACGACTACTAGAATGTACGAACAATGTACTTCCCGTTCGTTCGGATACGATTCTCGCCGACAACTACCTCGATCTCGTAGAAGTAGATACCCGGGCGTAACCCTTCATTGCTCCATCGGATATCGTTAGTCGCTCCGTTAAAATAGGATGATTCATACCGCTGCGTTTTGACGGCGATGCCTCGCACATCAACAACACGGAGCGTAGCAGCTTCAGGAATAAGACCTCCGCCAGAGACTATCCTGACACCGATGTCCACCACTGCCGGATTTGGAAACGCCTTGCTGATGTGAACGCGCTGCGCTTCGTCGACGATAAATGTAATCTCATACGGTTGCTCCCCGGCGTTGTTACCGGAGGCATCCCGCGCCTCCACACGAAGCACATAGGTACCACTGCTTAATGTTGGCGTGTACCAGACGCGAAACGGATTTCCAGCTGCGGCACTTTCCCAGCGAACCTCACTGTTTCTAAAGTAAACCGGCGCGAAACTACATCCTTCTTCCGGACAATCTTTTGCTATGAAAACACGCACAGCCGTGGTGTCACTGATGCGGAAGTACGGATTATTGTCCCAAAGTGTAATCGCTATTTCAGGATTCGGAGCCACAACCTCTCCGTTTGAAATGGTTCTCCCGTCAAAGGAAACTTCAAGCACAGGTGCTGCCACATCCTTTAAGATGTTAAGTTGTCCCGGGAGCAACAACGCGTTGTTGTCGTAGTCAAGTTCTGGCTGCACATAGGGATTCACAAATACTTCGACATCATTCAAACCTTGTTTTCCAATGGTGTTGACTGTGGCATTAAATACAACGGTGTCGCCGGGAAGAGGCTGCTTGATTCTAAATGACGTGGATGAGCGAATCTGGCTTTGTTGATTAATACTCTGGACAAGGACGTTGAGTGAATCGGAAAATGATTGATCCGATATATTCACAAAACCATATTGGCCAGTCCACGGCATTCCTTCCGGGAGATCGGTGCGCGCTGCCGCACCATCGAAAAATAAAAATCCTTCGGGCACCGGATCATACTCAACTATCCAATTCGACACTTGGGGCGGTGTCAGGTTCAATGGATCTGAATGTCGAATCACGAGTTTCAAATAAGGATATTCTTCTCCACGGATCGAGGTCAGATCTTCCGTCGAAGTAATGTTGATCTTTACTGTATCCTGGCGAACACCAGGTTTGATACCGACTATCGAATAAACATATCGGTCTTGTGCCTCCACCTCGCGCGTCAGGGCGGTGAATTTTTTCCACTTCGATGCAGGGCCAATGACGACAGACGTCATCTTACCGGAAGCAAATCGTCCTTTCAGTACTTTGCGCACATCAAGTTTCGCCGTTCCTCCTCCACGCTGAACCAATGCCGAACCCGGCGCGCCACCCTTTCGTCCAAAAATAACTACCGCCTCGCCGTCGACGAGTTGATCAAATTGATCCGGTGATATACCCAGCAGCAACAATTTTGCCTTTGCTGCCGGAGGCCATTGCGAAAATCCTGCATTGCCAATATTAAACAACAACACCGTATCACCTTCCTGGATGTTATCGATGTAGCGGATTAAATCATCATTATTCCCGGTAACCAATTCGGTCGGTGTGAAACTATTGATGGCATAGGGCTCGCGACCACATAACAACCGACGCCCCCCATACTGATACAAGAGCTCATACCATTTGAACATGATTCCGGCATAAGGCTGCGTCGACACCTTGTCGAATGCCATCAGGTTGATGGTATTCAGACGACAGCCAAATGCACCGCCGAGTTCCAGGTACAAATTATACTCGAGACCATTAACCTTAACGCTCACACTGTCGCGCGGCTTGCCTGCCGCCGCAGGGAACGTACGCACCTCAATATCCACCGCTGTTTCCGGGTAGCCAAACCGTTGTGCGGTCGCATCCGCAACAAGTCCTTCGAGTGTATTCGCAGTAAACTGAGGGAACCGCACTTGTGCCCATCCTTCTGGTCCGCCATGGATGTAGGTGAAACTTGAGGTAAACCAGGAATCACTTTCGCCAGCACGCGGTTCTGCCAACCTGGTCCGCCAGTAATATGCGGTGGTATCGGTTGACGCCAACTCCACTTGCTTCTGTCCCAGCACCCGGGCCTGCAGCCTGTAAGTTTTTTTAAAGGGACTGTTAAAATCCACGACCGAATCGATCTCCAGAATAAACTCGCGGTTATCAGCGAGCATATCGGTATGCTGGAAAGACAATACCGGGTTTTGGACATGAACAATGCCGAAATCATCCGGATACAAATTTTTAGTGCCGTTGGAGGGAATGAAGAAGTTGAGAGAAGTCACGTTGTTGGATTCATCGAGTTCGTCAATAAATCCATCAGCATCAACAGTGACGCTGAACGTATTATTACCAAAAGACTTGTCGCCATTTGGTAACGTCATGAACACAGTGTCGCTATACAACACGGGGGTAAAAATAGAATCATAAACCAATGTTGAATTATCACTGAGGCGTCTGGTCACCTCCACCCGCACCCTGCGGTTGATTGCCTTCCCGTAGTTGTTGAGCACAAACGAAAGACGAAGTGAGTCCGATTTCGAAGTGATGGGTGCTCCGTCCGTTGAAGAAATGAATATCCGTTCTTCTGAAATGTCAAAGTCAGGTTTCTCTGCGCCAAACAATTTCACCGCGGGATCGCCCTGCAAGGTCATCTGCTGCACCTGACTGATGCTAAACTCTGCGTCACCAAAACGAGAAAGAAACCTGCGTCCAAGTTCGTTTTGCACCGCGCCAAGACCGGCATTGACAAAGAGTGAATCAGAAAAGTTGACTTCGTAAAAAATATTCGTGTATTGCTGCAGCGTGCTGACGAATCCGAATGCACTGTGCGCAATAAAAGCAATAGCGCCCTTCTTTGGAGTCAGGACCCAGTTCTCTCCCGTCACTTGCGTATTCAGGAAAAGAGCTCCGGCATCACAACCATTCATCAATAATACCGGATACTTTCCAGGATTATTGTAACCGAGCACAGCGCTGCTCACATATCCAATATCAAAATCCTGCGTGGTTGGCGCGGAGTGTCCGAAGAAGGTGACCAATGCGAGACCTTTGTTCACTTCATCGGCGATGTTGATGAATCGAAGACCGGTGGATTGTTTGGCCAGAGCGTCGACGTGTGCACCCGCATAGAACGAACGCGCAGCCGGCGCAACGTCCGACAAGATCTGACGGAACAACGGAGGCTCGTGGTCTTCTATTCCTCCCGACAAATGCAGAATGTTTTTCCGTCGCAAATCGGTATACGGAGATGATTCAGTTTCCTTTACTTTATCGAGGTAGGCGGCAACATCTGCGGGCGTATTTGCGCTTAGCCTGCCCGTTGCCACAGCAGCAACATGTGATATGCCCGAAAGCCCCGCGGAGAACAACATGTCGGATCCGGGCATCCCTGCGGTAGGCACCAGATCTTTAAATACAAGATTACGCTGGTTGGGATCGCGATGGTACCGGTAATTCACGGTGAGCCCCTTGCCGATCAAAAACAAATGCCTGGGCAGAGATCTGGTCTGAAGAAACCGGATAAACTGATAGATTGCTGCAGGCGAAGCTTCTCCATAGTTAAATTGATCATACAACTGAAGTATGTCAGCCACCATCACGACGTGATTGCCGCCCGCATCCGATGAACGATAGCTTGCGTAGGCTTCAACCGGATCTGTATAGTTCCCTCCCGCTTTTCTCAGGGTTGGATGGGTGATGATCAAATAGTCATTGGGCTGTGAATAAGATTCGAAGACAACGCGCACCGGCGCGACATTGGTAAAGACACTGGATACAAAAATCCGCGACTGATTTGTGGATGATGCGTACACCCTTCCGGATTGCAGCGGCAAATCAATAATGGACGACGGATCGGTGATGTCATAAGCACGCGCACCCGCGGGTGCGTCGGGGATGTCCAACCTGGTGATGGTATTGGTTTCGATGGAAAAAACTTTTTCAGAAGTTCCTGCCATGGAAGTGGACTGCGGATACTGCACGCGGATGTAACCCACACTTGCTCTTGCCACATTTCCGCCAATGCCCAATACACGGAAACTGAGCGCCAGTGTACCGCTTGCATCGATATCACTCCACTCCAACGGCTGGGCTATACGCACAGTCTCATAACCACGCACGGTGACACTGGCAACCAGTCTTGTTCCTGAGAGTATTTCACACAGGTGGTCTGTGGGACCACGTCCGGTAATCACCAGCTCGAGCCGGGGTTTCGGTCCGGTAGTGACACCGTTGGTAAGACCGTTGATGCTATAGTTGATTTGACCTCCCTGACTGACCTGCACGCCTGTCCAACCTTCGCCCTGATCAAATTTTGTCAGCGTCACGTTTCCATAATCGCGACCGCCACCGTATTGATCGGTACGAATTTGCAACACATCATTCCAATGAAACGAAGAGGCGGTTAAGCTCGCGTCTGAATGGTCAACAGAAGGAATGCGCTTGCCACGCCCGGGCCCGACTGTCAGAAAATAAGTTGTCGTATCAGAAAAAAGATGATATAAACGATGTGGCTGATCTCCCGGATTTGAATACAAGCTGGCATCGGTTGAGCCGTCATTCCTCCGCCCGTAAAATTCAATGTAATCTCCGGAGTGGAAGGTGCCATCCGACTCACCGTTAACAAGAATTGCTTGCTCGATACCGCGATGAAAAAGCTGGAAATCTCTGGGGTCAGTGCCGGCCGGCAAACCAGCCGCAATCAGATCAGTTTGGGCAATCCGATAAAAACCATCCTTGGCAACCTTGACCTTGTAGTACGCCTGATCGTAGCGAATCCACTCGTTGCCATATTGCCCGAACGTGAGATGGGGAACAAGGAATAACAGGGCCAAAATCAATCTCATGCGCACGCAGCTGCCTACAGGTATTTGGACTTCAAATATACGATTAATAATTACGCTCCTGAATACGTCAGACAGGTCTCAGGTAAGGGGAAAGCGCAGCTTATTTTATTAATTTTCGGGAGTATTCATGAGCATCAGGTTATTAACGCGCATCGCGGCACACGGACACTTCGCACCCCATGGTCCCAACTTCAATCGGGAAAGAATTGAGGCACTCCGAAAACTACTTGTTCATTACCCTGAACTTCCGGTCGCTGTACCTCCGGCGCAAACCTTGAGCTACTGGAAAGGACAATTCGCCTTTCTGCTGAAATCGAATAAATATCAACACGGCCACCTCATGCATGCGAATGGAAAAATGGCCTACGTTCGAATACCCAAAGCGGGAAATACATCAATGGCTTTTTCCATTCTCCAAAGCCGTTTCCCCTACCTGGATGAACAGGTTCTCGGCACGGCAGGAATTAATTACCTGACCGACTATTTCCTGGAAAAAGAGTCAAGGCCTGAAGAAATTTTTGCGGTCGTTCGAAATCCTTTTGCGCGCATTGTATCCGTGTATCGCGACTTCCTTGAGCAGGATCAGGGAAGAAACTTCTACGGCGATTACCTGTTCGGCTTCATCCGCAAACCCTTATCGTTTCCCGAGTTTGTGGCACGCATCGCGCTCATCCCCGATCGGTTAAAAGACCAGCATCTGAAACCTCAGTACACGTTTCTGAATTGGTACAAGTCTCAGGGCATACAAACGCACATCTTTCAGTTGGAGAAGCCTGCTGTGGTCGCAGAATTTCTGGGCGCCCGGGGGATGAAACTGAACCGCCTGAACAGCACCGGAAACGCCTACGACTATCGCCAATACTACGACGAGCAAAGCCTGTCCGATGTCCAAAAAATGTACAGACAAGATTTGAAAGAGTTCGGATATGAACAGTCCTGCCTGGAGTTGAAGACGTACCTCGCCACCCAAAAACCCGCTAAAATCACTTGAAATGCACTTTTCCAGCCTTTTTCCCGGCTCGCGAAAGTTTGGGTTTGTTTTTGAAAGGTACTTGGCCATACATAGTACCAAATGAAAAAACGCCATCAATGAACCACCCGGAAGTATGAACCTGGAAAACACGCAAAGTCAGATGAGAAAAGGGATATTGGAATATTGCATCCTGCACATCATCAGCCGTGGGGAGGTATATGCCTCCGACATGCTGGATGAATTAACGGCGGCACGAATGATAGTGGTCGAGGGTACACTTTACCCCCTGCTCACACGTCTCAAGAACGACGGGCTGCTGGAGTATAAGTGGATTGAATCCAAATCGGGACCGCCAAGAAAATATTACAAGCTTACCGACAAGGGAAGTAAATTTTTGGCGAAACTCGCCGAAACCTGGGAAGAACTGGTACACTCCACCCAAATGATCACGACCAAATCAACCTCGAACTTTAACGCGGCTCACTAATCCTATGAAAAAAAATATCAGCATCAACATCAGTGGCATCATCTTTCATATCGAAGAAGATGGTTACGAAACCCTGAAGCGATATCTGGACTCCATCAATAAGTACTTTTCGACTTTCGAAGACAGCAGTGAAATTCTTGCAGACATCGAAAGCCGAATCGCGGAAATCTTCCTGTCGCGACTCAACGAAGAGAAGCAGGTCATTACGCAGGATGATGTCCAATCATTGATGGCCACCATGGGTAGTGTAAACGATTTCCGCGCCGCAGAAGAGCCGGAAGAAGTGAAAGCCGAAACAAACAATACCAATACTGCCAGCGGTGAGCAACAACAATCTTCAAATGCAGGCGCAAGCTCCAACGCGGGCCGTCAGACATATACACCTCCGAAGCAATTCATGCGTGACCAAAAACGCAAACTGGTTGGGGGCGTGTGTACAGGACTGGCAAACTACTTCAACATAGACTCGCTATGGGTACGTCTGCTGTTTGTCGCGCTCTTCATTCCATACGGACTTAGTTTCATTGCCTATATGATTCTGTGGATCGTCATTCCTGGATCATATGATCTGGATGAACCCGTGGTGGAAAAGAAGATGTTCCGTGACAGCGAGCGAAAAGTATTGGGCGGTGTTTCAGGTGGTGTTGCTGCTTACCTGAACATCGACATCATCGCCGTGCGAATCTTGTTCATTCTCTTAACCATTCCGGGCGGTCTTGGCTTCCTGATTTATATTGTCCTGTGGATCATTCTTCCGGAGGCCCGTACGCTGACGGAGAAAATTCAAATGCAAGGCGAGGCGGTAACGTTGTCAAGCATTGAATCCAACATAAAAAAAAATCAAACTGACCAGACAACGGCAAAGGAGGAAACAACTTTTACCAAGATACTCCTCTTCCCCTTCCGCGTCATCGGCATGATTCTCACTGGTCTTGGAAAAATACTGTTGCCCATTGTGGAGATCATTCGTGTGGCCATTGGTGTGCTCGTGATCATGGTAGGACTTGGTTTCTTGTTCGGTGCGGTCATCGCTGGCGGTGTGCTCATCGGCGTATTTTCCGGAGCGGTATTTCCTTTCGGAGAATTCAACGAATCCAGCTTCCCGGTGGAAGCCCTGACCAATACGTTTTCAGGATGGACCGCTTTGGCAGGTTTCATCGTCATCGCCGTACCATCCATCTTTGTATTACTTCTTGGCGCGTCCGTCGTGGCGAAGAAAATTGTGTTCAATGCAGCAACGGGCTGGACACTCTTTGTACTGTTTTTCATCAGTGTCGGTATCCTGAGTGTGAGCGTACCCAAGCTGGTGTATGGATTCAAGGAAACCGGCAAATACAAAGTCGAAAAGGACTATCAGGTGCGCGGCAAGAAAGCCTACCTGAACATCAACCAGAATGGCCTGGACGATTACGACATGGTGTACTTCAACATCGAGGGCCACGCGATGAAGGATTTCAGGTTGGTTCAGGAGTTTGAATCACAGGGAAGTTCACGCGCCCGCGCGATTGAAAATGCGAAGATGGTAGAATATAACGTCGACTTTAAAGACTCTGTGTTCACCTTCGACAGCAACATGCGCTTCAAGGAAGACGCAGAATTTCGCGGACAACGTCTGAAGATGACACTGTATGTTCCCTTCGGATACCCGTTCGTGATGTCGGAAGATATGAGTGAATTCCTGAATGAGTATGTAGACCCGCAATACCAGGACGGACAAACATGGACGGTCAATGAAAAAGGATTGCAGTGCCTTTCCTGTCCGAAAAACGATGAAAATGAGCTGGTCGATCTCAACGACTTTGACGAGATTGAAATCAACGGTAAGTTCGATCTGCGAATCTCTCCCGGCGACGAATATCGCGTGGAAATGATCGGCGACGATAAAGACAAGGATAAGTATGACATTCAGCGAAGCGGACGCACGTTGATCATCGATTATAAAGACCGCCGGAACAACAACTTCAACCTGCGCGACGTGCGCCTGAAAGCGGTTACCATCAATGTCACGATGCCCCGGCTCGACAAGCTGGAAGCGAACGGGTTCGGAGATATCAGAATTGAAGATTTTGATGGTGGAAAAATGGAACTTGAAGTCCGCGGCCCCGTTAAAGTCAAAGGTGACCTGAAATTGGACGAGCTGGTGGTGAATTTGACCGGGTCAGCCGTTGCCGAACTGGATGGTGAGGCACGCAAACTGGAAGCCAGAGTGGAATTCGCATCCCGACTGGAAGCCTTTGATCTTCAGGCAGAAGAAGCCGATGTGGAGGCCTCCGCAGGGTCTGTGATACAAGTAACGGCAACCCAGCGGCTGGACATGGACAAGGGCATCGCAGGAAAGATCGAATACCGGGGAAATCCGGCAATTGTTAATAAACGCTAAACCATAAACCACCCTGATATGCTGTTTTTTCTACTTTTCCTGCTGATGTGGCTTGTTATGCTCGTCGTCGGACTGTTATGAGATAAAAATTTTAAAGAAAATAAAAGCCTCCACGCAACCCCGTGGGGGCTTTTTGCATCTTGTCCCTGAAACCAAATGAAATTCCGAATTCACCGCACGAAGGAAGAAGATGTAATCCGAGGCTGCATGAACGGGGACGGCTCCGCTCAGCAGGCACTCTATGACCAGTATTCTTCAAAAATGTACGGCATTTGCTATCGCTATGTGCGGGACGCAATGCAGGCGGAGGATATTCTTGTCACTGCCTTCACCAAAATATTTCAGCGAATCAACCAGTTTAAGGGAGACGGAAGCTTTGAAGGTTGGATACGCCGCATCGTTGTTAATGAAGCGCTCACGTTCCTGAGAAGAAACAAATCAATGTACGTTGAGGCCGATCTCGAACTCGCCGATCGCGAACCAGACTACGACCAGCTCGGCGACCATCTCGTTGCGGAAGATCTGCTCAACATGATCAACCAGCTCCCTTCCGGATACCGCGTTGTGTTCAATATGTACGCCATCGACGGATACTCGCACAAGGAAATCGCCGACCAACTCGGCATCAGTGAAAATACCTCAAAGTCGCAGCTGAGCAGAGCAAGAACATACTTGCAAAAGATGCTCGCCGACCATCAATGGATCAGCAACCAAAATCTCAGCAGTCATGAATCAGCTGGATAAAATATTTAAAGACCAACTCGAACACTACCAGAAACCAGCGCCATCTGCTGCCTGGGCTCGTGTTCAGAAAAATATAGCACCCGCGTCGCCAAATTACTTTTGGCTGAAGATTGCCGCGTCATTGCTTCTCGTTGCAGCTGCAGGCGCAGCCCTATGGTTGCGGGAAGAAGAAGTAAAGGAGATCGCACAAATGCCTGCTTCAGCGCCAAAGGTGGAAAATGCAATGAAAGAAGAAACGCGACTGCCGTTGGAAAAAAATGATGTGTCAGCTGTCGCTGAATTGGCTGTTGCAGACAAGAAAGAAATTAAGAAGACTCTTCCTGTCGAAAACAAACAACAAAAAGAGTTGACAAAGAAGACAGAGGAAAAAGCTCCGGCACTTCCTGAAATTACGTCGATCAATGAGACCATCGCGTTGAACGAGAATACAACACCCAATGCAACATCCGCTGAATCAACAGAGAATACCGTTCCGGCAGACAACAGTACTGGCGTGACCATCGTCATGTCGTCTCAGGAAATCAATGATAAGTATTTAAATAAAAATTCTTCGGATGATGAAGCAACCTCTGAGGAAAAGAAATCATCTACGTTTCGAAAGCTGCTCGATAAAGCCTACGACCTGAAACACAATCAGGATCCGATTGGCGAACTCCGGCAGAAGAAAAATGAAATTCTTGCTTTGAATTTCAAAAACGACAAACGAAACGAAAACAAATAAACGTATGAACAAAATGCTTGCAGGCCTGGTGATGATGATTGTCGCCCTGCCCTTGTATGCCCAGGAGAAAAAGACACAGAAGGTTGATACTGTGATTGTCCCTCTTGCAAACACCACCCGCGTAATCTTGACCATTGAAGATCGCAAAGACCTGGAAATTCTCCGTCATTATAATTTTCAGGATCTGTTTCAGGATATTATTAAAAAGTTGGAGGCAACCGACACTTCAAAAGTAAAGCAGGAAGAAGTTGTGCAAACAAAGCCAAAACCTGAAGATGAAGATTGGGGAATCCCCACTCCTTCCGGAAACGAGAACGCAGACCTCAGCAAAGAAAATGAAAACGATGCGGAGTGGAATGACAAGGTCAGAAACCGCAGAAGACACGGAAGCAGAACCTGGCAATCATTTAATTTTGATCTGGGAACAAACAACTATCTCAGCGATGGAAAGTTCCCGGATGCGAGCAATGCACCGTACGCTGTGAGACCCTGGGGTTCGTGGTATGTTGGTCTCTCCTCCATTCAGAAGACGCGCGTTTCCAGAAATTTCTTCCTCGAGTGGGGATTGGGTATGAGCTGGTATAATTTCAAATTCCAGGACGACAACGTGCTTATCCAGCGTACCGAAACAGGAACACAATTCCTGACCGACCTGCGCGACGTTGATCACATCAAGAGCAAGCTTTCGGTAACCTATATCAACGCCTCTTTTGTCCCCGTGCTCGACTTCGGCGATAATGGTCGCAAGGCAAGAGTTTGGGATGGCTATGGCAGCGACTTCAGAATTGGTGTAGGTCCGTATGTTGGTTATCGTGTCTCCAGCCGATCCAAGCTCGTCTATGAAGAAGATGGCGATCGCGAGAAAGATAAAAACCGCGACAGCTTCTACCTCAACAATCTTCGCTATGGTTTGCGCTTGCAGATTGGTATCCGTTCAACAGATCTGTTCTTCAACTATGATTTCAACGAACTGTTCTCAGAGAACAAAGGACCCAAGCTCAATGCCTTTAGCTTTGGAGTGATATTGTAAGAGATAAGAACCAGCGCGCCCTCGGCTGCGCTCGGGCACCAGCGAGGAGTCAAGTCGCCCGAGCGTAGTCGAGGGCAAGCGTAGTCGAGCGCTGCCCGAGCGGAGTCGAGGGCGAGCGTAGTCGAGCGCTGCCCGAGCGGAGCCAAGGGCGAGCGTCGCCCGAGGGCACAACCTCACTCCCCCTCTCCCGCTTCCAGCAACCTCACCGGATATTTACTCATGTCAAATTCTTTTGCGGCCTGATCGAGAAAGATCACTTTTCGCTTTCCGGATTTGTCGGTGATGACGAGGCGATGCACTTTAATGGTCTCGGTGGAATTTCCGGGTGAAAATGAAAACCCTTCGAGGCTCGTGATGTTGTTGGCTTTGTTGATGGCTTTAAATCGATCGGTCACTCCCTGCTCTACGTCCCCTGTGCCAAAGGACGCCAGCAAATCGTCTTCGCTTTGTCCTTTCGCCGCGCCGCGGTATTGCGTGAATGAGGTAAGTCTTCCTGCTTCCGTGTAGCGATAGCGAAACTTGTTCATCTTGCCTGTTGCATTGTCCATCTGCTCGGTGACAGCAACATATCGCACTTGCCCATTACTCAGCGTTGATTTATACCACGTCGCAGGAAATCCAATCGTGTTGTTGAAGCCTTCAACAACCGCTTTGGGCACGTTGGCTTCTTCCACCTTAACAGGCGTTGTTTGGGCAATGGACGCAACGGCGATGCCCAAAAGAAAAAACAGGATAGAGGATCTGGTCATGGGTAATGATTTTTTTATACGAATATACATTCCCATGAACCGACATCGCAAATCGAAGCCGATGCCCGCGCCAGGGATGGAGGCATTTGTTTGAGCCCGCGCTAAACGGCACGATGTCTTCAACTGTCGCGTTCAGGCGCGGCGAGTGCCGACAGCCCGGTGCCTGCGGTAAAACATGTCGATAAAAGCACCCGATTAATGCAGGCAGGCGCCCAAAAAATTAAAATTGATCTTTCTGATAATAAACCATTTCAAACTCGTCGCCGCGCAATCGAAGCTGACGCGCTGTTCTTTTTGCATACGGCCACGCCACTGCACACATGGCGAGATTGGCCAGGAATGTCAGCGCATAGGCATTGCGCTGGGTCACACAAAATCCTGCTGCGAGGAGCAAACCCGAGATGGCCATCAGCGCATAAAACACCAGCACAATGCTGTAGTATCTTTCCAGTTTTGCACGCAGGCCGGCGCCCTTGCGCGCATGTGATAGCCTCAATAAGAAAAAAACAACCGCAAACAAATTCACGACCACGACTGCGATAAAAATTCCCGGAACGAGCGAAATGATGAACGCATCGTCAGCGACCCTTACGGTTGTGAGGGATAAGCCGATGAATGCAATCAGCGGGAGTAACACGAACGACAAAACTCCGATGTGCACCTTGTGGAAATATTGCCTGATGGTGATGAAGTCCATAGATTAATCAAGGTAATGCTTTAGTAGATAAGAGCGTTGTTGTTTAATTTCGTATCTTTTCGATTGAATATGACAGACGCAATCGCAAATCTATCAAGAAAAGAACAGGTCATCAGGAAGGCAGCGGAGCTTTTCAAGAATAAAGGTTACGCGGCGGCATCCATGCGCGACCTCGCGCAGCTGCTCGGTATCGAAGCAGCCAGCCTGTACTCGCACATCAAATCAAAAGAAGAAATTCTCCGCAGCCTTTGTTTCGACATGGCCGGGGAATTCCGCAAGTCGCTCGAAGAGGTGGAGAAGCAAAATGTATCCGCCACGGAAAAACTTCAGCGCGGCATTATCGGTCACATTCAGGTGATGGCGAAAGACTTAACAGCTTCCGCTGTGTTTATGAATGAACACCGCCATTTGAGCCAACCGTTTCTGCGTGACTTCCTGCTGCTGAGAATCAACTACATCAACCGGTTCAAGAGCATCATCGAAGAAGGCATTCAAAAAGGTGAATTCAAGAACACCATCGATAAGAAACTGGCGGTGATGACGTTGTTCTCGTCGCTGAACTGGATGCCGATGTGGTATGATCCTTCCGGTGGCATCATCGAACCTTCCGAGCTGGGCATGCAACTTGCCGACATGCTGGTGAACGGACTGAAACAAAATTCAAAATAGTCTGTTTTACTAACAACCGTTTGGATTATCTTTACGGGTAATTAAATCGATTGCATTTCTAAAATCTGAATCGTTATGTACGGAGGGGGAAATACATTTGAAGGTATCCGCACAGAATCTTTGCTGCAGGAAGATCCGCAAAAGCTTGAGGCGTTTGAAGCGCGCATCGCGCGCGGCGAGAAAATCGAACCTACAGACTGGATGCCGGACTTGTATCGCAAGCAGCTGATTCGAATGATTGAGCAGCACGCCCACAGCGAGATCATCGGGGCGCTCCCTGAAGGAACGTGGATTACCCGTGCGCCGGGTTTCCGCCGGAAGCTGGCGCTGATGGCAAAAGTACAGGACGAAGTGGGCCATGCCCAATTGCTGTATTCAGCTGCTGAAACGCTGGGCAAAAGCCGGGAGCAAATGATTCAGGACCTCATCTCCGGCAAATCCAAATATTCAAACATATTCAACTACCCGGCCTTTACCTGGGCCGATTCGTGCTTCATATCCTGGCTCGTGGATGCCGGGGCAATTGTGAACCAGCTCGCCAATGCAAAAGGCAGCTATGGTCCTTATTGCCGCGCCCTGGAGCGCATCTGCGCGGAGGAGTCCTTCCACCTGAAGTATGGTCACCATTGCGTGATCTTCCTGGCAACAGGTACTAAGAAACAACGTGAGATGTTTCAGGAGGCATTGAACCGCTGGTGGGCACCAATGATGCACTTCTTTGGTCCTTCCGATAAGATTTCTGCGCACACTGAAGTACTGATGCGCTGGAAGGTGAAAATGGCGACCAACGACGACATGCGTAACCAGTTTCTGGATATGTACGTGCCCAAGATCTGGGAACTTGGATTCACCATTCCTGACCCGAACCTGAAGAAGGATCCGGACACCGGCCGCTGGACGTACACAGAGCCCGACTGGGAGGAGTTCAAGCGCGTCATCAACGGCGATGGCCCATGCAACAAAGAGCGTCTGGAAGTGCGTCGTATTGCGGAAGAGCGGGGCGCTTGGGTGCGCCATGCGCTGAAGCATGCGGAAATGGCCTACGTAACTCCCCTCGCCTAGTTCTCATTCAGCCACGGATAAGCAAGCGCCTGCAGCTCGTCGCGCAGCGTGCGCATAGCCTCCGTTGGATTCTGAAAAACGGTTTTCAGGTACACCACCGTACTGCTGTCGTCTGCCAAATCTCCATTCACCCATTTCCACACATCTTCTGCCAGCAGCAGGAGGTCATTGCTGTGGTATTTTGGGTAATACCGCATGAGCACATCCAGCATCCAGAGAAAGTCAAGCGTTTTCATGAGACAAGCACAATTTGATTCTGTTAATTCAAGGCTTTCAATCGGTTGCATTCCTTATCTTTGGGCCCAGATATAAATGTTTTTTACGAATTGAAGTCTCTCGATCCACGTGTGAACCGGCTACCAAAAATAGGCCAGCCCGGACAATTAACCCCGAAAGCGCCTCTTGACCAGCTTGGGACGTTTGAGGTGTTTGTACAACCGAAGGAAGGCAAGCCTTTTCAACATGAAGGCATCGTGCACGCCTCCGACGTTGAAATGGCGTATGTTCTTGCGAAGGAAACGTTCACGCGACGATTCACCTGTGTATCGCTGTTTGTAACGGAAACACGGCACGTATTGGTTTCGCCCATGACGGAGGGAAATGAAAGCGCCTATGCGCACGTTCCGGAAGCAGATGCCGAAGGCGAAGCGGAGTCCTATGAGATTTTTCACTTGATGAAGCGTGGAAAGCAACACGTCCATGCGGGCACAGTAACCGCGACGTCACCCGAGCGGGCAATGTTTGAAGCGAAGAAGCAGTTCGGCGATAAACTTGTCTTTAACGTCTGGGTGGTACCCACAAAGACCATTCGGTTTACGTCCGACGAAGACAAAGATTTGTGGCTCACGTTGCCGGAGAAAAAATTCCGCGACGCCGCAGACTACAAAGCCGGAGATAAGTTGAAGACGTTTTTAGATCAACAGAAATCATGAGTAAGGAAATTGCATTGAAGGAATTGCTGTACAAGATTGCCGACGACCAACTGATCATCGGTCACAGAAATTCTGAATGGACAGGTATGGGTCCGTTGCTTGAAGAAGACATCGCCTTCTCGTCGATGGCACAGGATAAAGTGGGACAAAGCCAGGCACTGTACCAGATACTTCACGAACTCGGAGAGCAAGAGCCCGACACCATCGCCTTCATGCGCAATGCGTCTCAGTTTCACAATTGTATTCTGACTGAGTTGCCAAATGGTGAATACGACTTCAGCCTCATCCGGCATTTTCTCTATGACATCGCGCTTGCCATTCGTTTCGATATGTTGATGCAGTCGTCGCATACGCCGCTCGCACAACTTGCCACGAAAGTCCGTGGCGAAATGAAATACCATGCCTTGCATGCGCGCACGTGGGTGAAGAAACTTGGAAACGCAACTGAAGAAAGCATTTCCCGATTGCAACATTCGCTGAACGAAGCCATGCCTTATGCACTTGGAATATTTGAACCATCTCCTTTTGAACAAACCATCATCGATGAGGGTTTCTTCGGTGGTGAGGCAATTTTGCAGGAGCGCTGGATGGAGCAGGTTAAGAATATCTTGTTACAAACGAGGCTTGTGATGCCGGACGTGAACTCGATGGTACCCGTGCTCGGCGGACGCGCCGGCAAACACAGCGAACATCTGCAACCGCTGCTGGATGAAATGTCGGAGGTATTCAAAATTGACCCGACTGCCGAGTGGTAATTTAATTGTATTGAAAAAATGGCATTGGACAGACAACAAATCATGGCGTGGCTTGAGGCGGTGAAAGACCCGGAGATTCCTGTTCTTTCATTGGTTGATTTGGGTGTGATCAATGAAGTGCATATTCAAGATAAAAATGTATCGATCGACATGACCCCAACATTTGTCGGGTGCCCCGCCATCGACATGATGAAAGAGGATATCGTCAATGTCCTACGCGGTCATGGGGTTGAACAGGTTGATGTGCAGGTGACCTTCAAACATCCGTGGACGTCTGACAAGATATCTGAAAAGGGGAAACAGGCATTGAAAAAATGGGGACTGGCGCCACCACCTTCGGCGCAGGTATTCCATGATCTGGAAGTTCTCGAAAACGCCCCGTGTCCTCGCTGTGGCGGCGAAAACACCGAGCTAAAAAATCCGTTTGGGCCAACGCTTTGCCGTTCGATCCACTATTGCCACACCTGCAAAGAAGCGTTTGAACAATTCAAACCTGTCTCATAAATCAGCAGATTCAATGAAAATAGTACATCCCCATAAAGCTTACCGGCAGTAGCCAAACAATTTGATAAATTGCCTCGTTATTAAACCCCATGTCGCCTAAAACTTATTTGTGGATTTACGCCTTCCTCTTCGGAGCTGCGTTGGTCTCCTGTCAGAAAAAGTCTGATGATGACACGTCCACAACTTTTACCAAGGCGGATTCAGTCACGGACACGTATTTGCTTCTTCAGGATAGTGTTTACCATGCGTGGCACCTGATGATGAAGGATGAAAGCACCAAGCTGGAATCCATGGCGAGCCTCATCCATGAACTTGAAGTATCCGTCCCACAAGAACGGGGCGTCCTTCAGGATTTCACCTTACGGCTCGACCAAATCAAGCACATGCGCTATAGCCAGAAAACAATGTCTAATCCTCATGTCATTGAGGAATATGATCTGGCTGCCAATACACTCATTACGGAATTAATCGCCTTCACAGAATCACAACCGCAGTTTGCTTACAATCCCACGATGCAAAAACTCGTCGAAGAGATTAGCCTGGCGAATGACCGGATGGAAAACTACCGCGCGGAATACGATATGATCGCGGCGGAATTCAATCGTTTTGTCTCCGACCACCGCGACCTTCTTCGCGACCTGACAACAGACAGCGTGATACTCAAGCCTCTGTTTCAAGCCGTCTCCGACGAGGAATAATTACCTCCTTTTTCCGAATGATTTTGACTTCTTCTTTGATGACGAAGAAGATTTTGACGACGAAGAGGACTTCTTGCGTTCGCGGTCGTCGCCCCCATCTCTTGAATCGGTAATCTCAATTCTCACCATACGACCCTTGTACTCGAAGCCGTGGAGATGGTTGCGCACCATATCCGTGAAGTCTTTGTCAATTTCGAAAAATGAGTAAGCACCTTTCAGATCAATACGACCAACGTGCTCGCGTGAAATTTTAGAACGATCGCAAATTAAGCCCAGTAACTTACCAGCGTCTAGTCCGTCCATCTTGCCGAGGTTGATGAACAACCTGTCGCCAGTGACATACCGTCCGGAGCCTTCTCCACTCGTGCGCTTTTCACCTTTCTCGGTCTTGTTCAGATCCGGTGCATCGCGGTAGTAGTCGAGGAAGTGGTTGAACTCAAGCGAGGTGAAGCGTTTGATGATTTCTTCTTTGCTCAGGTCTTGTAATTCTTCAATCACCGCAGGAAGGAAATGCGCAATTTCATTTTCGATCAACTGCACTTCGCGCAGACGATGAACGATATTCACCACACGCTTCTCGCAAACTTCTACGCCCGTCGGCACAAGCTTGCGCTCGAACTTCGACTGAATGACTTTTTCAATTTGTTTGATCTTGTGAACTTCTCCCCTTCCAATCAACGCAATGGAAATACCTGATTTTCCCGCGCGGGCAGTTCGTCCACTCCGGTGCGTATAAAATTCAATTTCGTCGGGCAGGTTCATGTGGATCACGTGGGTGATGTTGCTCACATCAATACCCCGTGCAGCCACGTCCGTCGCCACCAATAATTGTAATGCCTTGCTCCGGAAATTCTTCATCACGCGGTCGCGCTGTTGCTGCGTCAAATCCCCGTGCAGCGCATCCGCGTTGTATCCGTCTTTAATCAAATGTTCCGCAACGCGTTGCGTATCCAGCTTGGTACGACAAAAGATCACACCGAAAATATCCAGGTTATAATCCACGATGCGCTTCAGCGCCAGGTAGCGGTCGCGATCGTCCACCACCATGTATTGATGCTCAATATTCTGGTTACCCTGGTTCTTCGTTCCTACAGTAAGTTCGAGCGGATTGCTCATATAATTCTTTGCAATCTCCCGTACTTCGCGCGGCATCGTCGCCGAGAAAAGCCATACATTCTTCGTATCGGGCGTATGCGAAAGAATGTGATCAATGTCGTCCTTGAAGCCCATGTTGAGCATCTCGTCGGCTTCGTCAAGCACCACGTACTGAACTTCTTTCAGTGAAACCACTTTGCGTTCCATCATGTCCATCAACCTGCCGGGCGTGGCCACGATGATGAGCGCACCTTGCTTCACTTTTCGTATTTGTTCGACAATGCTGGCGCCACCATACACCGGCACAATGCTGAGCGGCTTCACGCCTTTGGCAAATGTGGTGAGGTCGTTGGTGATTTGAAGACAAAGTTCGCGCGTCGGGGCGAGAACAAGCGCCTTCGTCAGCCGGTCGTGAGGTTCAATCAATTCAATTAAAGGGAGGCCAAAAGCCGCTGTTTTTCCAGTGCCCGTCTGGGCAAGTGCAACGAGGTCGCCAGTTTCCTGAAGCAGAGCAGGGATTGCTTTTTCCTGAACAGGGGTGGGCGTTTCAAAGCCGATTTTCGTGAGGTTTTCAACGAGGGCGCGGGAAAGGCCCAGAGATTCGAATGTTTGTGTCAATTGATTTGCAATAAAACGCAAAGTTAACTTAATTATCTGGATCAGAGGCGATACACTAAAAAACGCCGTTTTGAACACCAAAATCCGCGATTATGAAAAAGGTATTTAAGAAAATCGGGTTCTTTACCGCTTTCATCATTCCCACCCTCACCATTGCCGGTTTCTACCTCGGTGGCTACTGGAATTTCCTCGCCGTCGTATTTTCATTTGTCCTCATGCCAGCCATTGATCAGCTCCTTGGTACCGATACCACCAATGTTCCCGAAGACGAAGTGAAGGTTGTAGGCGAAGAATTCTATTACAGGTTCGTCACTTATATATGGACGTACTTTCAGGTTGCTTTCCTGATCTGGGGCGCATGGGCAGCCTCCTCCGGCTTACTGACGACATGGGCAGAATGGTCAGGCTTCGTGTTGAGTTTTGCATTGGTCACGGGCGGCATCGGCATCACCGTCGCACACGAACTTGGTCACAAGAAATCCGCGCTGGAGCGCTTCTATGGCAAAGTACTACTCATGACCGTGTGCTATATGCATTTTTATATCGAACATAACCGCGGACATCATGTATTGGTCGCTACGCCTGAAGATCCGGCTACCGCGAGAAAAAATGAAAGCTTCTATGCCTTCTGGGTTCGCTCCGTGTTCCGAGGATACGCACACGCCTGGAAGCTAGAGAAAGAAAGTCTGGCGAAGAAAAACAAAGGTGTATTCAGCTTGTCGAATCAAATGATCTGGTTTGCCATTCTCCCGGTATTGTTTTGTGCTGCAATGTGGGCAGGATTTAACTATATGATCGGCTCACAAGCTTTACTCATCATTCCTTTCTTCTTTGCACAAAGTTTCCTTGCCTTCACCTTACTCGAACTGGTGAACTATGTCGAACACTACGGCATCATGCGTCGCCAGCTGGCTGACGGACGGTATGAGCGCGTGAACCCCATCCACTCCTGGAATGCAAGTCACCTCATATCAAACTTCTTTCTGTTTCAGTTGCAGCGACACTCCGATCACCATGCGTATGCGCACAAGCGCTACCAGGTACTCAACCACTATGATGAGAGTCCGCAATTACCCTTTGGCTACCCGACGATGATCATGATCGCCGCATTGCCACCGTTGTGGTTCAGCCTGATGAACAAACGCCTCGAGCAATGGCAGGCGCAGGCGGTGTAAGGCGCCTAACAATACAGAGCCATGAAAACGAATTTTAAATTATCCGATCGCTATATCAATCAAGTAATTACGTTAACGTTTGAGTATGCGGACGAGTCAATCAATTACAGCGGATACCTAATCGACTTTAACGACGACTGGGTGCTTTTAAAGCACAACGTTGTCGGTTATGTCGTCGACGGTTGTGTGCTGCTGAAGACAAAACACATTCAGAGCTTCACAAGGGGAAAAGCTGAAAGATTCAAACAAAAAATCTTCGATCTGAAGAAAGTTGCCCCGAAGAGAACAGACAAAATTCCACTCGTTGACTTGCAAACAATATTGACGCATTTGTCTGATAAGCTTGGAATCTTTTCTTTTTATATGCGAACAAGTACCGCGTGCTGGCTTGGCCGTGTGAAAAAAATATCCGGCGCTAACCTGATCATCGACTACCTGACACCTGGGGCGACCTGGGCAAAGATGCGCCCCTTCCAGCTGGGGAATATCCGAATGGTTGAATTCAACTCGGATTATATCAATTCTCTAAAACTCATTGCCAAAAAGAAGTGGTAGGACGCGTAGCCCGATGACACGCCTCGAGTAACGAGCAATGGCAGGCGCAGGCGGTGTGAGGAGTTTTATTATCGCATCATCATATATAAAACACGAAGTATTTGTTGGGCGCATCCCTTGCACCTGCTCCTGACGTCGCAGGTACAAGGGTCGGGCTGTCCATTACAAGTCCGCACCCCGCACAACCTCCGCGCTGCGGGCTTTCCATTTCCATCCCTTGCGCGCGGTCTCATGGATAGAACTTTGATTAACGTGAGCGAAGTGGAAGTGGAACCCTGAGCGGAGTCGAAGGGGAAGCGCACGTCAGTGAGTTCAACGACAGCTCGTACAATGATTGAGCACATAAGAAGAACCCCCGAACCCCGAAGCGGGTGGCATAGATCAGATTCTGTCTCAAATACCTTTGTTATTATTATGTCACCCCGTCGGGGTTGATGAGGGTAGATCGTGCGCAAGGATTCTCTCGCAGTGCATTTATGTTCAACGACGGGCCTGCCTTCGGTAGGCAAGCTACACCCATCGTTGATTTGAGCGTCGCCCCTTTGGGGCTTCTACCGCGCTAATAATAACTGGCGTTGATTTGAAAACGACACCGGAAAGCACGAATGAGTCAGCACAAAGTTGATCTACGCCATCGACGCAGCTCACACTTCAGAATCATATCACACTCAAAATCCT